>Ga0163216_100108_pt1 | contig 225706 bp, 198 predicted proteins | sample SynspAceP_FD_167610 | JGI IMG/M metagenome (GOLD analysis project Ga0163216, IMG submission 167610) | Saline lake microbial communities from Ace Lake in Antarctica - Synechococcus sp. Ace-P (Illumina Assembly) | ecosystem: Environmental > Aquatic > Non-marine Saline and Alkaline > Saline ...
AACGCAATCAAGTTATACAACTCTAAAAGATTGCATTTATCTTTAGATTACAGAACACCTAATTACGTGCATCAATATGCCGCTTAAAAATAATATTAATCTGTAGCCGTATTTTAGGACGTGACAGAATCTTAGTTTAAAAAGGGAACTTGATGAATTGGAAGTGGATTTATATCTTAACTGTAATCTACTGAAAAACCGTTCATCAGCTCAAATTCTGCAGGAGACATAGATTTTTTTAAGGAATGGTTGGTTTCCAATGCCTCAATTGTAGATTCATAGCCTAATTGAAATATTGCATCTATGTTTTTCACTGAAAACAAACCAAAATTCTCTAATCCTTTAGGGCTTATGAGCAGATTACAATCCATAAATTTGGATAGCGATTCATTAGCAATTTTAATATGATAAGCTCGCTCTAGAATAGTATATGCATGTTTAAGGTCCTCTATTTTAACTTTCTCGAAAGGGTTTACATAAACGCCAACAATTTGGTCGCAATACATTTTAATTAAGTCTACGGGGAAAGTGTTTAATGTGCCACCATCTATATAATAACCATCTTTTATTTGAACAGGCGCAAAAAATCCAGGAACTGCTGCAGAAGCCAGCACTGGTTTAATCAGTTGTCCTTCATAAAATATTTTTAGGGTACCATCTAGTAGGTTGGTAGCTGTTATATAAAGTGGTGTCTTAAGCGCCGCAAAATTATCTTCTGGCAAGTACTCTTTCAGAAGGTCATAAAACTTAGAGGTATCTATAATGCCTGGTTTATTTCTAGCGTATTTATTTACAGAAAACAAGTCTACCGTTTTGAAGAAGTCTAGCATCTTTTCACACGTGCATCCTCCGGCATATAATGCACCCACAACAGCACCCGCGCTAGTTCCTGCTATATACGATGGGTAAATCTGATATTCTTCAAGGGCTTTGATAGCACCTATATGGGCCACACCACGCATTCCGCCACCAGAAAGAACTAATCCTGTTTTCATTTAAATCGCTTTTCTGCCTTAATTTGAAAGTGGTTAAAATCGTTTATTTCAAAATTTATTAGAGTAATTCTAATGTATAATTACACTCTTATATTAGAGGAAATTAAAGATTAAATTGCTGCTAATCTCGATTTCTCGACCTACGTTTACTGCGAATAAAATTTAATATTTTGGTTGAAATGAAAGTAATGAACAAGCTTTTTAAGGTATCGTTTTGAGTGAAATTTGTTCCTATGCTATTACGAAATAACCGCGGAACCAAATCTACCCTTGCGTTTTGAATATTAAGTTTTAGACTTTCTTGATTAATCTCACGTTGAAGCTCTAATATTTTCAAGCGTTTATCTATTTCTTCAAAAGATGTGTAACTTTTTACCATAATCAGACGAAATAATATTTAGATAATTTTTTAAGTACTGGTGCGTTCAATTTTTCTCTAAAAAGATAGAGTAGTATTGTAACCAATAAATAAAAGCTAGCAACAACTATAAAACCGATAAAATAGCTGTTGAATACTTCAGATATGCCTAGGCAGGCTGCAAATGATAAGAATAGTAAAGCGAAAATTGAGCTTGTGCCTATCACTATAAACTTTAAAATGCCTGCAGCATGTTTCGATAAAATCTTAAAGATTTTAAGCCTATAGTATTCGTCGCTATGTTCTATATATGACCTCATTTCGGTTTTCAGCCCTATGAGGTCATTTTTTAATTCTTCAAAAGCCATACTGACTATTTTTGTAGTTGTGCGTTTTTCGCTTTAAGGTCTTCTAATTTTCGCTCTAATTTATCAATGATATCATCTGCCTTGTAGCTCATAGTAGAAATTGCCTCATCTAATTTTCTGTCAAATGCATCTTTCTTTTCGTTTGCTGTTTTGGTAAGCTCATCTTTTGCATGTGATACACGTTCCGCTAAATCGTGACTAGTATCTTCTACTTTTCTTTTGATTTTATGACGGGTTTCAATCCCTTTGTCCGGCGCATAGAGTATTCCTATTCCAGCTCCTATTGCAGCCCCTGTTAAAAGCGCTAATAATACATTTCCGCTATCGTTTTGCATAATATTGATTTTTAAGTTATTATGAAATTTATATTTGAACCTAAATTTAAATGCTTTAAAAGGTTTTGGAAATGACTTTCATCATACACTATAACTTATATTATTTGTAATTTTTTATATTAATAGGAAATTATGTGAAAAAGTTAGGGGAAATAAGACTTATGAAGGTGCATTTAAGATAGTAAGTCGAACACTTGTTTCGCAATCTCCAATTCCTCATTAGTTGGAATCACCAAAATTTTGATCTTAGAATCTATAGAGTTCACTTCTCGAAAAGTCGATGATCTTAAATCATTTTTAGCATCATCTAAATGAATATTAAAATAGTCCATATCCTTGCAAACTAGTTGGCGCATAAGACTTGAGTTTTCACCGATACCCGCTGTGAAAATGATTGCATCTACTCCGTTCATAGCTGCGATATACGCACCAATATATTTTTTAATACGGTAAGCGTTCATTTCCAAAGCTAAAATACAGCTGGCATTCCCTTTACTAGCTTCGCTTTCAATATCACGTAAATCATTAAAACCGGTAAGACCAAGCATGCCACTCTCTTTGTTCAAGAGTTCATTTACTTCGCCTAAACTATAGCCTAACGTATTCACCATATAAAAAATAATAGCGTGGTCAATGTCACCACTTCGTGTACCCATTACAAGTCCGTTTGATGGAGCAAAACCCATGCTGTGGTCTATGCTTTTTCCATCTTTAATTGCAGTTATGCTGCATCCATTTCCTAAATGAATAGAGATGAGCTTGGTGTTTTTTTTGTCTAAAAACGCATTAGCTTTTTCAGATACATATTTGTGACTGGTACCATGAAATCCATACGCCTGAATTCCCTTATTATATAATTCATTAGGTATGGCATATTTTTTAGCTTTAACAGGTATCGTGCCATGAAAGGCGGTGTCAAAAACAACAAATTGCTTTGCCGCATCAAATAGTACTTCGGCCATAAGTATTCCTTCCAAATTGGCAGGGTTATGTAACGGTGCTAGAGGTGAAAGCGTTTTAATTTTGTTTTTAACTTCTTCATTTATTAAAGTGGTCTTTGTATAAGTACTACCACCATGTACCACTCGATGCCCAATAGCCTCAATGTCATCTGTACTTTTAAGAACTCCCTTTTCATTATCGAGTAAAAGATCTGTAATTCTTTCTAGACCAGTTTTGTGATTAGGGATTTCGCAGATTCTTTCAATTTTGTAGTCTTGAGATTTAAATGTTAAAATAGCCTCTTTACTACCAATACGTTCTATCATGCCAAGACAAATAACTTGAGTCGAAGGCATTTCTAAAAGTTGATATTTTATGGAAGAACTACCAGAATTGATAATTAATATATTCATGAAAGAGTAATTTTAAAGACCTTGTGCTTGAATTGCGGTTATAATTACGGTGTTGAAAATATCATCAACGGTACAGCCACGACTTAAGTCATTTACTGGTTTGTTAAGGCCTTGTAACATTGGTCCGATTGCCAAAGCTCCTGTTTCTCTTTGAACAGCTTTATAGGTATTATTTCCTGTATTTAAATCTGGAAATATAAAAACACTTGCTTGCCCTGCTACTTCAGAATCGGGCAATTTACTTAGCCCCACTTTAGCATCAACCGCAGCATCGTATTGAATAGGCCCTTCAACTTTAAGGTCAGGTCTTTTCTCCTTTATGATTTCGGTAGCCTTTCGTACTCTGTCTACATCTTCACCCACACCAGAGGCACCAGAGGAATAAGAAAGCATGGCTATTTTTGGTTCAATGCCAAAAGCAGCACTTGTAGCAGCCGAAGAAATAGCTATTTCAGATAATTGTTCTGCTGTTGGGTTAGGATTGATTGCACAATCTCCAAAAACGGTAACCCTGTTTGGTAAACACATAAAGAAAATAGAAGAAACAATAGAAACATCTGGCCTAGTTTTTATGAATTGTAACGCAGGACGAATAGTATGTTGTGTAGTATGTACGGCTCCTGAAACCATTCCATCGGCATGGCCTTTATACACCATCATAGTGCCATAATAAGATACATCTTCCATTAAATCTTTGGCCATAGCCAAATTCACATTCTTATGCTTTCGTAATTCATACAACGTAGTAGCATATTCAACAAAATGGGCGGATGTTGTAGGGTCAATGATATTGATTCTATTGAGGTCTAAATCGATATCTAATTCTGCGATTTTAGCTTTAATCTGTTCTCTATTTCCTAGTAGGGTTATGGATACAGCATCAGCATCGATAAGCTTTTTAGTGGCTAAAAGAATTCGCTCATCCAACCCTTCAGGTAATACAATATGTTTCTTAGTAGATTTAGCTTTTTGAAGTAAATTATATTGAAACATTCTTGGGGTAATTCCTTTTGCTTTAAATGTGATTAACCGTTCAGCCAATTCTTTTGTTGGAATATATTTTTCAAATTCCTGAATTGAGATAATTATTTTCTCAGTGTTATCTGCATAAATACGTGGTCTAATCGTACCAATTTTATTGGTCACCGAATAAGTTCCTCCAACTACCGTAAGAATTGGAATAATATCTGAAAGACCTTCTATTAATTTAATAATAGACTCTTCTGGAATAAGACCACCAGTTAGAACAATACCAGAAAGACTGGGGTAATTGGTAGAAATGTTGGCTTGTAAGGCGCCTAAAATTATATCTGCCCGATCACCTGGTGTAATCACTAAACTATCTTTTTTTAAGTGGGTTAGGTAATTACGTAACTGCATAGCACCGACACTAAAGCCCCCCACTTGATTATTTATATAGTTTTCACCAAACAGAATTTTAGCATCTAACTCTTGGGCAATTTCCTTTACTGTTGGGCTACCTAATATGTTGTTGATAGGAATGGTGCCGACCAACACATTGTTAGGTAGTTTTACCTTGAGTCCATTTGTTACAACGTCTAAATTTTCTGGCTGTACCTTATTTGCTATAATTAGTAAAACTTCAACGCCCTTCTCCATAAATGAATCATAGGCCATGTAAAGGTTGCCTAAAAGTTCTTCTAAGGTCTTGTTTTTTCCGCTTGCCAGAATAATTGCGGGTATACCTAAATTTTTAGCTATAAGTACGTTAATGTCCCACTCTATGATTGCACCTTCTCCAGAGAAATCTGTGCCTTCTACTAGTACAAAATCGAAACGATTTTCAATGGTTTTATATTTATGAATGATATGGCCAACGATTTCATCGTCTTTGTCCTTGTTTTTCAATTGCACCACTTGACTACGCGTATAAGCATAGGCTTCATCAGGTTTCATGTCTACATTGAAGTAGCTCAAAATCGTATCAATATGATTATCTGTTTTCCCGTTAGAAACGTCATCTATAATAGGTCTAAAATAACCTACTTTGGCTGTTTTGCCTAGTAGAAGTTGCATGAGGCCCAAGGAAACAATTGATTTTCCACTATTGGGCTCAGTGGTGACAATATAAATAGCTTTACTCACGTGTTTAAAGTTATTGGTGTTTGATGAATAAATAGGATTTATTAGTGTTAAGACTTAATGTAGTCTTATTCAATCACGAAGATTTAAAGTTCGCGAAAATTTGGAAGTAACAGGAATTTAAACATATAATAATAAAAATTGGGGATGTTGTAATGGAGCTTAAGCCATTGTATAATATATAGTTGGTTTATTTATTTGGGTCAATTTGTATTTAATTTAATTCACATTTTTCTTCCCCTTTTTCTCTAACTTTCTAAAATATCCTCTTGTCAGAAAATTGTGTTTTAAAGCTTCCATGTTCTCATTGAAACGAGCCGTTCCTTCTTCTATATTTTGCATTGTCCGCTCTAATTGCAAGACCAAAGCGGTATCCTTAGAGACGTATTTGACGAAACCATCCTCATTATTTAAGCCATGTATTACGCTATTCAACTCTTTAGACATTTGTTCAAGTTCAATGCTGGTTTTTTCTAAATTACCAATGGTATGTCTCATTTGTTTTGCAGATACGGTATCTGTCAATAATACGCCTGCTGTGCTTTCATCCAAATTTATACTTGAAATCATTGTATTTAATTCGGCTATTGTAGTATTCGCAGTATGGCTGGTATATTTAAGATTGGTAATGGTTTGTTTTAAGTCTGCTGCCATTATGGTATCATTCAATAACTTTCCTAATGTGCCTTTTCCTTTAGTTAATGATTGAGTGACTTTTAATAAGTCTGCAGTCAGCAATGCGGCATTTTCATTGGTGACATTAAGGGTACTTATCATGTCTTGGGTTGCTATTTTACTCACTGACTGTAGTTCGTCTCCTTCTTGAATTAAAGGAGAAGCCCCAGCACCAGGTACAATATTAATAAGCATACTACCTACAAGGCCATCTGATCCAATCATTGCGACAGCATCTTTTTTAATATGCTTTTGCATATCTTCATTAATATTCATGTAAACCCAAATGGTGGTATCGTTAATCATTTCGATTTTATTGACAGTACCTACATTAATACCTGAAAAACGTACATTATTTCCGTTTTGTAGTCCGTTTGCATTTTTAAAAACTGCAGTGATACCAAATGTACCGCCGAACATATTTTGCCTATTACCAATGAGGTAGGCGGCAAATAAAAGTAAGGCAGTGCCTAGTATAACGAATATTCCTAATTTCAAATTTTCTATTGACGTCTTTGCCATGGTGTTATTTTTTAAAAAATGCTTCTACTTTAGGATCTATTGATGCCGATAGTTGTGCATAAGAACCTTCAGCATAATTGATACCGTCTACCAACAATATCATACGTTCAGAAATTACTCTTGCGCAGTCTACATCATGTGTTATTATTATAGAAGATGTACCATATTTTTTTTGGATACTTCTCATTAATTCTATTATTTCCTTAGCGGTAATAGGGTCTAATCCGCTAGTGGGTTCATCGTATAATATAATCTTAGGTTTTAGTATTAATGTTCTTGCTAAAGCAACTCTTCTTTTCATTCCTCCCGATAATTCGGTTGGCATCAAATCCATCGTATGGCCAAGTCCTACATTTTCTAAAGCTTCTAATACTAAGGTGCTTGTATCTGATAAATTTCCTAGTTTCTTTTGGTGTCTTCGCAAAGGAAACTCTAAATTCTCTCTCACAGTCATGGAATCATAGAGTGCACTACCCTGAAAAAGAAACCCAATGTCAGAACGTAATTCATCAAGTGTTTGACGGTCTAAGGTTGAAATTTCTTTGCCCATTACTTCTATATAACCACTATCTGGCCATACAAGGCCAACCAAGCACTTTATCATTACAGATTTTCCAGAGCCAGATTTACCCATGACAACTACATTTTCACCTTCATAAAGATCCATGTTAAAACCGTTCAGTACATGGTTGTTCCCAAAGCTTTTACAAACATTTTTAATTCGTATTACTGCTTTTCTGTTCCTTTCGCTTTCCACGTTCTGAATGTTATTAGTTGCTATTGAATTCGTTTTATCCATTTATTTATAGTTCGTAAAAAATATCTGTAACAAAAACAGCTATAAAATCAACGATAAATAGAAAGAGCGATGCCATTACTACAGCCGTATTCGCTGCAATACCTACACCTGCTGTACCTTTTGTACTATTGTATCCTTTATAGCAACCCACCAAACCGATTACAAAACCAAAAAAGAATGACTTTATAGTTGCGGGTATTAGATCTCCCCAATTTAAAGCATCGAAAACGGTATTAAAATATAACTGAAATGATACGTCACCTTTTATATTTTCAACTAAGGCTGACCCATATAGGGCAATCAAATCTCCAAAAACAACAAGTAATGGTAACATTAAGGTTGTTGCCAAAATTCGTGTAACGACTAAGTATTTAAACGGATTGGTTCCTGATACTTCCATGGCATCAATTTGTTCGGTAACACGCATAGAACCTAATTCGGCACCAATGCCAGAAGCGATGCGACCAGCACAGATAAGAGCTGTTATAACAGGGCCAATTTCTCTTACAATAGAGATTCCTACCATATTTGGCATCCACGATACAGCACCGAACTCGATTAAAGTAGGTCTTGATTGCAAGGTTAAAACTAAACCAATAATGAATCCTGTCAAGCCTACAAGAAAAAGAGACCGCACTCCCATTTGGTAGCACTGTCGCAAAAGCTCCCGAAACTCAAAAGGAAGGGAGAATACTTCTTTGAAAAAGCGGCCTGCAAAATAAGATAAATCCCCAATTTGAATAAAGAATTGCTTTATACTTTTGGTCATTTTTGATTTTACCAGGGTGATTTGAGACGTATCTGACATAATCAAATATAGATAGGGTAGAACTAGTTAAAAATGACATTGCTCATATATATAGTATGAGCAATGTCATTTTTAACATAAATAGTTTAATCTACTTTCGATTAAGATTTTAATGAAGATTATCATATGCAAGAAAAGTTTAATAAGGATGCCAACCCTATGTTTCTAAGGGAAGAACGTGCTTTTCTTGATGGTCCAAGAAGTAGATTTGAAGAGCTGTGGTTTACGATTAAGGTTCAGTATCAGTTTATTAGAGCATTTAGAAAGCTACACTTTATAGGACCGTGCGTCACTGTTTTTGGATCGGCAAGGTTTAATAGTGACAATGTATATTATAAACAGGCAGAAGAAGTTGGTAAAGCATTATCTGAAATGGGATTTGCCGTTATGACCGGGGGTGGTCCTGGTATTATGGAAGCAGCCAACAAAGGAGCTTATCTTAACAATGGATACTCTATTGGTTGTAATATTATTCTTCCACACGAACAAGAACCAAATCCGTACTTACATAAATGGATTAATATTCCATACTTCTTTGTACGCAAATTTCTGTTATTGAAGTATTCTTTTGCCTTTGTTGTCTTGCCCGGGGGAATAGGAACGTTAGATGAGCTTTTTGAGGCTGTAACTTTAATTCAGACCAAAATGATTCACAATTTTCCTGTAGTTATTTTTGGTAAAGAATTTCATAAAGAATTATATCATCATATTAAAATAATGGCGGATAATGAAAGCATTTCAAAAGAAGATATGGATTTAATGTTTTTAACTGACTCTGTAGAAGAAATGAAAGCGCATCTTAAAGAACATGCAGTCAAAAGATTCGGACTCATTAAAAAACCTATGAGGACAAGATGGTGGTTTGGAGAAATTCAACCTAAATAGAATAATAATATGTTGGTTTTGCCTAAAAATAATAAGTTATCATAATGAGAGTCAGATATATAAATTTATTATACCTAATTTTTTCTTTGGTTCTTTTCATCTCTTGTCTTTCTAAAAAGCAACCGAATTTAGAATCGGTACAAATAGATAGTTCCGAAATTTCAATGGTGTACAAGAAGAAAATAAAGGAACCAAGTCGTGTACAGGTTTTACAGAATATTAGAGTAGGAAAATATTTTGAATTTATGGATTCTTTAGTGAGCAAGTACGATTCGCTTGTGCCGTACTCTTTATCTGAGCACCTATTGGTTCGAAATAACCCGTGGATTATAGATACATTGGCAAATACTGATTATTACAGAATGATGGCCCGTGACTCATTTGTTTATGACCAAAAGCAAATGATTGTTCTTCCAAAAGGAAGCCAATTAAATATTCCAGATTCTCTTAGTGCTTGTAAGTTACTAGACAACTTTTTTAACACCGAAATTGATATTAATATTCCAGAATATAAATTAAGGGTTTTTCAAGATTCAATATTGTTATATACTTTTCCGGTTAGAGTAGGGCAGTATAGGGAGCGCTATTTAAAATTTGGAGATCGAGTAACTGATTTAAGAACAAAAACAGGAAAAGGTAGTATAGTAAAACATGTAAAGCATCCAGATTTTTATAATCCTGTAGATGGAAAACGATTTTATGTAACTCGAAGAGATGATGGTAAAACAACTATGATGCCCCAAATTCCATGGATAGAAACTGAAATTAATAATATCAGAAATGGTCAAATGATACACCCTACAACAAACCCCAAAACTCTAGGGAAAGCTTATTCTAATGGTTGTGTCGGAGTAGGTGAAGCTGATGCCTGGATAATTTATTACTATGCACCATTAGGTACTAAGCTTAAAATAAGATATGATTTAGAGACTTATGATGAGGGTATGGTAATTTCCGTACTTAGAGATGTTTATAATTTAATCGATTAGAATGAATATGAATTGTGTTTAAGATAGTGGTTTAAATAAGTCGTATTGATAATTTTATTAATTTTACTGAAGTGAACAAGTTGTTTTCCATATTATTATCTACGTTAATCATGCTACAGAGTTTTGGCGTGCACTATGATGATATTGTTCAATTAGATGACTTAATTGAACATGCAGAGTTTCACAAAGCTCAATATGGCGATAATATGATTGTTTTTCTTTCCAAGCATTACGGTGAGTTAAAGGCGCAACACCAGAGAGATCATCAAGAAGAAAAGAATGATCACGAAAAATTACCTTTTAATCATAGTAGCTCAATTTCTTCAGTTGCAGATATGGTTATAAATCCTTTTGGAACGGAATTAAATCAATTCGAAATAATTGATTTTAAAGTTTTAAATTTTCATTATCAGGCACCTACCTCTTCTTTGCATACAGAGGGTATTTTACAACCACCACGCATTTCATAATACAATCGATTTTTAAATTTTTTAGTTCAAATTCATCTTTATGATTTTGAGCGTCTAACATTGATTTATATGAAAAAATGCTTTCACATATTATTAATTTCAGTTTAAAGAATAAACTTATTATTCTATTATTTACCGTATTCATAGTTGGCTACGGTCTATATGCACTTTCACAAATTCCGATTGGGGCAGTACCAGATGTGACGAATAACCAAGTTCAGGTAATTACCACGTCACGTAATCTTTCTACTCAAGATATGGAGCAATTCATAACTTATCCGGTGGAGTTAGAAATGGCAAACTTGCCAGGGGTTAAGGAAATTCGTTCAGTATCAAAGTTTGGCCTATCGGTAGTAACCATAGTATTTGACGATGATTTAGGAACGTATTTGCCAAGACAACTCATAACGGAAAAAATTGCGTCAGCTTCCGAGAAAATACCTAAAGGATTCGGTACACCTCAAATGGGTCCAATTACGACCGGTTTAGGAGAAATCTACCAATATGTTCTGGAGGTTGAACCAGAATATAAAGATGAATATACCGTAACAGATTTAAGAACCATACAAGATTGGATCGTTAAACGACAATTGTCTGGTATACCAGGTGTTGTGGAGGTAAACACTTGGGGGGGATTTTTAAAACAATATGAGGTAGCCATAAATACTCAGAAGCTAAATGCCATGAATATTACTGCAAGTGATGTTTTTAAAGCACTTGAAAGTAATAACAGTGTTTCGGGCGGTGGGTACATAGAAAAGGTGAATCAGGCATTCTTTATTCGTGGAGAAGGATTGGTTTCATCGTTAGAAGACATACGAAATATCGTCATCGTGAATAAAGATGGTGTCCCTGTTTATATTAAGGATATAGCCAATGTTGATTTTGGCAGTGCCATTCGTTTTGGAGCGATTACCGGTAATGGAGAAGGGGAGAAAGTTTTAGGTCAGGTTATGATGTTAAAAGATGCGAACTCTAAAAAGGTGATTGAAGCAGTTAAAGAACGTGTTGCTGAAATTTCAAAGTCATTGCCGAAAGGAGTGTACATTAATCCGTTTTTAGAGCGAAGTGAACTAATAGCTAAAACTACTTTTACCGTAACCGAAAACTTAATTTTAGGATGCTTGATTGTCATCTTTGTGGTCGTATTGCTATTGGGGAACTTCAGGTCTGGTTTAGTAGTAGCATCGGTAATTCCGTTGTGTTTGTTGTTCGCATTATCACTCATGTATATATTCGGCGTGGATGCCAATTTAATGAGTTTAGGAGCTATAGATTTCGGTATCATAATAGATGGTGCGGTAATTATAGTAGAGTTTATAGCCTTCGAAATAACCAGAAAACAGCAAGAGATAAATAGTCTGCAAAAATTGGAGAAGCAGCATCTAAAAGATGAAATTACTTTTAAAGGTGCTTCAAAAATGATGAATTCTGCCATTTTTGGGCAGCTGATTATTTTAATCGTATTTATACCTATTCTGTCATTAAGTGGTGTGGAAGGCAAAATGTTCAAGCCTATGGCATTGACATTTAGTTTTGCTTTAATTGGGGCAATGATTTTGTGTTTTACCTATGTACCAGTTGCAGCATCAATTTTCTTAAAACCATCGAAAGAGTCTGATAAGAATATTTCGGTTCGTTTAATGAAATGGTTGAACAATAAATATGAACCAATTATTCATTGGGCATTACAAAGTAAAAAACTGGTTCTGGGAATTGCGTCAATTTTACTTTTATGTTCTGTTTACCTATACACAACGATGGGCGGGGAGTTCGTACCCACATTGGATGAGGGAGATTTTGTGATACAGCCAGTTTTAAAAACAGGAACATCGTTGAGTAAAACGGTAGAAATAACAACCGAGATTGAAAAAATACTACTGAATAATTTTCCAGAAGTACAGCAGGTAGTTACCAGAATTGGTGCTGCAGAGGTGCCAACTGACCCTATGTCTATGGAAGAAAGTGATGTCATTATTAAACTGGCTCCGAAAGGGGAGTGGACAAGTGCTTCTAGCAAAGATGAGTTGGCAGATAAGTTCAAAGAGGCATTGTCGGTAATACCAGGTATGGAGGTGGAGTTTACGCAACCTATAGAAATGCGTTTTAATGAATTAATTACCGGTGTTCGTGCAGATATCGCCATTAAGATTTTTGGTCCTGATTTAGATGTTCTTGCCAAAAAAGGTAACGAAATTGGAGCGCTGATAAAGAATGTGGAAGGAGCTGCAGATATCAGTGTGGAGAAAATTGCGGGTTTACCTGAAATGAGCGTTAATTATGACCGTGCTAAAATTGCCAGATTCGGCTTGAATATTCAAGAATTGAACGATATGGTTTCCATGAGTTTTGCCGGAAAAACAGCTGGTAGTGTTTTTGAGGGGGAAAAGCGTTTTGACCTCGTAGTTCGCTTAGATAAGGCTAAGCGACAAGATATCGATGACCTCAAAAATTTATATGTAGACCTGCCAACTGGTGGTAAGGTACCATTAAGTGAAGTGGCAGATATCACTTTTAAAAAAGGTGCTGCAAAAATATCTAGAGATGATACTAAAAGGCGAACAGTAGTTGGAGTAAATGTGCGTAATCGAGATTTACAATCAGTAGTAGATGATGTTCAAAAACTGATTAATGAAAATGTAAAGTTACCCACCGGATATACCATTACCTATGGCGGTCAATTTGAAAATCTACAAAGTGCTAGAGACAGACTTTTAATAGCCGTGCCTATTGCATTAGTACTCATTTTTATACTGTTATATTTTGCTTTCAAATCTGTAAAAGAGGCGCTTATGATCTATTCTGCTATTCCATTGGCAGCAGTTGGCGGTGTACTCTTATTATGGATGAGAGGATTACCATTTAGTATATCTGCCGGAGTCGGATTTATTGCCCTTTTCGGTATAGCGGTACTAAATGGCATTGTTTTGATAGAACATTTTAAGGAGCTTAAAAACCATTCATTCAATAGCATTGAAGATTTGATAAAACAAGGAACTAAAGACAGATTAAGAGCGGTATTGCTAACTGCTTCTGCAGCGGCACTTGGGTTTTTACCAATGGCCATTTCTACAAATGCAGGGGCAGAAGTTCAACGACCGTTGGCAACAGTGGTAATAGGAGGTCTATTTACCGCGACTATATTGACCTTGGTAGTTTTGCCCGTGCTGTATTCCATCTTTGAAAAACATGATAATTTTAAAAGCATTTCGTCTAAAACACCAATTAAAAAAGGTATTGCGTTTATAGCACTTCTTATCTCTGTGGGAGTTTCGGCACAAGAATCTAATAGTCAAAATCTTGACGAATTAATTCCTTTGGCCATTGAAAATAACTTGGGCTTAAAAGCAGGTAGGTTAAAAGTTGACGAATCTAAATCAATGATTAATAGTGCCTTTAATTTTAATAAAACCCATGTGTATTATGAATACGATGAAAATAATCTTGCCATAAACAATGTGCCATTAAAAGTATTTGGTGTGCAGCAAGATTTTCGTTTTCCAACAGCATATTTTTCTGAAAAGAGAGTGAATAAGGTTAAGAATAATTTGGCGCAGAGTGAGTATGATATTCAGAGCAAAGCGATAATAAAAGATGTTACTTCAGGGTATTATGAGTATCAAATTGCACGTGAAAAAGTTAGGGTGTATAAAAGGTTAGATAGTTTGTACGCTAATTTTTCATCTGTAGCAGCAAGAAAATTCGAATTGGGCGAAACCAATTATCTTGAGAAAATTACGGCAGCGTCAAAACAGCGAAAAATCAATTTAGATTATAAACAAGCCATTCAACATGTATCAATGTCATATGCTAATTTAATGCGAATAATACAGGTAGAAGATAGTTTGGTTCTATCCGAAGAAATGAATCTTAAAATTAGTTTAAAGGATATAAATGTTGATGCTACTCCTGAGATTGAATATTATGAAAATAACATGCAATTAATGGCGGCAGCAAGTAATTTAGAAAAACAACAATTACTTCCAGATATCAGCTTAGCGTATTTTCAAGGTACAAATTCAGAATTGAACGATAATCTTTTAGGATATCAATTAGGTTTAAAAATTCCTTTACTGTTCAGCGGACAAGCCTCTAGAATTAAAGCATCGAAAATTGCTAAAGAAAGAGCCGTTACCGAGTCCTTAGCATTTAAAGTTCAAATAAAGTCCAAACAAGAAATCTTACTACAACAGATAGCACAGATTCAAAATTCTTTGAATTATTATGAGAACGAAGGGGCTAAGCTATCCGATGAAATATTGAAAACGGCACAAATTAGTTTTAAAAATGGTGAAATTGATTTCTACCAATACATACAAAGTCTAGAGAGTGCCTATGACATTAAATTAGGATACTTAGACAAATTGAAAGAGTACAATGAAACCGCAACGGACATTAATTTCTTAACCTTATAAATACTGCATCATGCAAAAAAACATATATAGAATAGTAATCCTTTTCATCTTCGCCATAGTTTTAAGTTGTGGGGATAAAGAAAAGCAAGCAATAGAGAGTGGAGCGTCTGAAGCTAATACTGATAATCGTATTCAAGTTACTCAAGAACAATTTGACCAAAACAACATGAGTTTAGGGCAAATTAAAGAAAGTGAATTCCCTATAATGGTGACTACATCTGGTATGATAGATGTACCGCCAGAGAATAGGGCGGTCGTTAGTGCCACCATGGGTGGTTATATTAAAACCACACCTTTGTTAATAGGCGATAAAGTTCGGAAAGGTCAATTACTGGTTACTATAGAAAATCCGGAGTTCGTGGCTTTACAGCAAGAATATATGGAGGTCAATGGACAGTTAAGTTATTTGAAGGCAGAGTATGAACGCCAACAAACCATGGTTGCCGAGAATATTTCTTCTCAGAAAAGTTTTTTAAAAGCTGAGAGCGATTACAAAACGGGAGTGGCAAAGTACAACGGACTCAAAAAGCAATTGGGCATGTTGAATATTTCGGTAGAACAAGTTGAAAAAGGAATAATAAGTTCGGTGGCATCAATTTATGCGCCCATTGCTGGGAGTATTACCAGTGTAAATGTTTCAAAAGGGACTTTCGTTTCCCCAGCAACTTCTATCATGGAGATAATTAATAATGACCATATTCATTTAGAATTATCGGTTTTTGAAAAGGATATTATGAAAATAAAAAAAGGGCAGCTGGTAGAATTCCGTATTCCAGAAGCTTCTTCAGATATTTACAAGGCAGAAGTTCATTTGGTAGGTACCTCAATTGACGATAATAGAACAATTAAGGTTCATGCCCATTTAGAGGATGAAAAAGTAACTAATTTTCTCACAGGAATGTTTGTAGAGGCTAGTATAATAACAGATTCTTCAACTCAAATGTCACTTCCTACAGATGCAATCGGAGTTATAGATGACCAATCATATGTACTTCTTTTAGATGAAACAAAAGAGGGTAATTATTATTTTGCACAGGTGCCGGTAAAAACCCAAGGTAGTTATCAGAATATGACCGCTTTAGAGAAAAAGACAACTTTTAAGCAAGGAGCACAATTTTTAACAAAAGGTGCGTTTAGCCTGATAGGAGAGTAGGTTAAAAAATGACTTTTTAATTTTAAGAAAATAATGTGATTTTCTTAGAAAGGTACTGGTATAATTATTGACTTAACCTAAGTCTATTTAATAAAAAGATATGAAAAAGTACATATTGTTAGTGTTGTTTATAGCTGCAGGAATGGGTTCATCGTTTGCACAAGAATGGCAAACCGATTTAAGTACAGCAAAAGAAATAGCGAAATCAAAAGACTTACCAATTGTTTTAGTGTTTCAGGGTTCAGATTGGTGTGCACCTTGTATTAAATTAGATAGGGAAGTTTGGTCTACAGATGAATTTAAAACGTATGCTAAAAATCATTATGTAATGTTGCAGGCAGATTTTCCTAGAAGAAAAAATAATGCATTATCTCCAGAACAAAAAGATAAGAACAAAGCTTTAGCGGAAAAATATAACAAAAACGGTATTTTTCCTTTCGTGGTGGTCATGAACGGTGATGGTGAGGTTTTTGGGGAAACTAGTTATAAAAAACTATCTCCAAAAGAATACATAAATGAAATGAATTCATTCATAAAATAGGGTGAAGAACATAGTCCTCATATTAACGTTGTTTTCTGTAGGGTTACTCAGTGCTCAAGAGCCATATAAACGCACCTTAAAATTAATGGGTAGCCGTTTTGACATTACAGTGGTAGCTAAAAATCCCATTGAAGCGAATGAATATATCGATTTGGCTGTCAATGAAATAACAAGAATTGAGCAGTTAATATCTTCTTGGGATTCAAACTCTCAAACATCAGAAATTAATAAAAATGCAGGTTTGAAACCAATAAAGGTCGATGTCGAATTATTCGATTTGATTCAAAGGTCAATCGGTATTTCTAAACTAACCGATGGTGCTTTTGATATTAGCTATGCTTCGATGGATAAAATTTGGAAGTTCGATGGTAGTATGAAAGAGATGCCTTCTGCAGATTCAATCAAAGCATCCGTTGAAAAAGTTGGTTTTCAAAATATAATGTTAGATAAAGAAAACAATACTGTTTTTTTGAAGCTAAAAGGTATGAAGATTGGTTTTGGTGCTATTGGTAAAGGCTATGCAGCAGATAAAGCAAAGGACTTATTAATATCAAAAGGTGTTGTTTCAGGAATCATTAATGCATCCGGTGACATGAATACTTGGGGTAAGCAACCAGATGGGAGCGAATGGAAAGTTGCCATTACGAATCCTATGGATAAGAATAAGGTTTTTGCCTTGTTGCCTATATCCAATGGGGCAGTAGTGACTTCAGGTAATTACGAGAAGTATGTGACCTTTAATAATATTCGATACACCCATATTATTGACCCGCGAAGTGGATATCCCGCAACGGGTATTATCAGTGTCACCGTTTTCGCCCCAAAAGCTGAATTGGCAGATGCTTTGGCAACATCGGTATTTGTGATGGGAAAAGAAGTCGGATTAAATCGTATCGAGCAGTTACCAAAAGTAGAATGTATAATAATTGATGATAAAGGAAATATTATCACATCGAAGAATATAGAAATAGAAAAATCATGATAAAGAATTTTTTAATTTTTGCCTTAATAGCGGGTTCCTTTAGTAGCTGCACAGTGTTAAAGGAGTATGAAAAGATTAATATAAATGATCCTGATATGGTTTTACAGGATAAGAAAGTTGATCGTAATGTAACTACCATGCATTCTTATAGAGAGGCTGCTGCTGGAGCAAATGGCGGAAAAACGGGTGGTGGCTGCGGCTGTAATTAATTAAAATAGAACTTCACAAAAAATGAAAATATTTAAAACTATAGGTTTTACAGTAACACTACTCTTGTTTGTGACATGTTATGCGCAACAGGAACAAGATTCAATTAAAACTTATAAGAAGCGTGTTCTAGAAACTACCGAAGTAGATTTTCTCACTAGTTATTACGGTCAAAGTGGTGACAATGCAGCAGTGAGTGGTGGTATAGGAACGGAAGAATTAACAGATGTCACAGGAACTTTTGTAGTTTCAATTCCGTTGAGCGATGATGATGTGCTAACAATTGATGCGGGTGTATCCGCTTATACTTCTGCCTCATCTAGTAACGTTGACCCATTTGATGGCGGACAGCCAGCTGATCCTTTTGTAGCTAGTTCTGGTGCGTCTAGTTCAGATACTTGGGTAAATTTATCGGGCTCATATAGTCATAGTTCAGATGATAGAAATACCATTGTATCGGGTAAACTATCGGTGTCTTCAGAATATGATTATTTCTCTTTAGGTTTTGGCGGAGGTTTAACCAAATTATTCAATGAGAAAAATACAGAAGTTAGTGTAAATGCCAATGTGTATTTAGATAAGTGGAATTCTATATATCCGTCAGAGCTTAGACCTTTTGCCAGTGGAGCTAATGGTTTGGCTAATGGCTTCTTCTCAAATAAAACGATTACGGGTGATACTAACTACAGCCCCATTTTTGATAAATTTTCAGACGAAACAAGAAATTCCTATTCTGTAGGATTTGGTTTTTCGCAAATTCTAAGTAAAAATCTTCAGGGCTCATTGGCGTTAGATTTTGTACAGCAACAAGGGTTATTATCGACTCCGTTTCAACGTGTCTATTTTGCTGATGTAGCAGATTCTTTTATAGAGAACTTTCAACTGGCCGATGCCATTGAACTATTGCCTGATAGCCGGTTTAAAGTAGCCGTAGGGGGCCGTTTAAACTGGTATGTAAATGAGACCGTGGTGGTGCGAAGTTTTTATCGATATTATTATGATGATTGGGGTATTAGCTCGCACACGGCAAGTGTAGAAGTACCGATTAAGATTTCAGATAAGTTTACAATATATCCTTCCTATAGATATTATCAGCAGACAGCGGCAGATTACTTTTATGGATATGAAGAAGCCTTATCTACCGATACATATTATACTTCCGATTATGATTTATCGGAATATTCGGCAAATCAATTCGGAATGGGAGTTTCGTATACAGATATATTTACAAAAGCACATATTTGGAAACTTGGGCTTAAAAGTATTGATTTGAAGTTTTATAAATATGACAGAGATACCACTTTTAGTTCTAGTATAATAACAGCAGGATTTAAGTTTGTAATGGACTAAAATTCTAAATGAAATATAAAGAAAAAACAGGTCGCTAGACCTGTTTTTTTGTTTGTATCTAAATTGAGTTTAGGTTTATTCTGTAATAAAGGTTGAATGTTTTAAATTATATTTCAAATATCTTTAACAAGATTAAAATTGAAAATGATGGAATTGAGAAAGGAATATGACCTTATTTGTGTTGGTGCAGGTATCATGAGTGCAACGTTAGCATTATTAGTAAAGCAGTTAAAGCCAGATCTTAATGTACTAATCGTTGAACGATTAGATAAGATAGCGTAAGAAAGTTCCGCTGCTTGGTACATTGCAAGTACGGGGCACTCGGCCCTATGTGAACTTAACTATTCGCCAGAAGATGAAGAGGGTCATGTGAACATAAAAAAGGCAATTGACATTTGTACGCAATTTAAAACCTCAAAACAGTTTTGGTCCTTTTTGGTAAATGAAGGCTTCATTAAAGACTCTAAATCTTTCATTACTCTAGACCCACATCGTAGCTGGGTACAAGGCGAAGAAAATGTAGGCTATCTAGAAAAGCAGTACAAGGCCTTTAAAGAGCATTTTATGTTCGATAGTATAGAGTTTTCTAGGGAGGTAGGGAAAATGAAAGAATAGTTTCCGCTAATGATTCATGGGCGTACAGAAGATGAAATTATGGCCGCGTCAAGAATAGATAGGGGTACAGAAATGAATTATGGCTCATTAACAGAACAGTTGTATGATATTTTAGCTACGGAATATGATACCGAAGTATTGTTCAATACAGAAGTACTAGACATAGATTCTGACAAGAATGAAGATTGGTTTTTAAAGATGGAGAAAGCTTTTCCTAAAATAATTACATCTGAAGTTGGAAAACTGAAACTAAATAAAATGGTACCCTTCTATAAAAAAGAAGTGACTCAAGACTTATTTGAAGAAGAACTTGAAAAATCTAGAATTGCTTTAAAATTAGCTTAGAAAGTTGCTATTTAAAATGTCATATATAATTAAAAACGCCGGAAGATATCTTCCGGCGTTTTCGTTTGCAATAGCATAAGGGCATTATCCAATTAATGGTTTTTCAGTAATAAACGGCTGATTATAATGTCTTTGTCCTGTTGCCCTATATAATGCATTTGATAATGCACCTATAACTGGAGGAAGAGAAGGTTCTCCCAATCCTGTAGGATCAATGCCATTATCTACAAAATAGCTTTCAATTTCTTTCGGTGCCTCCTTATGGCGAATTAGTCGATAGGTATCAAAGTTAGATTGCTGAGGTTTACCATCCTCAAATGTCATTTGGCTATAAGTAGCATGACCTATTCCATCGATTATACCTCCTTCAATTTGATTTTTTGCTGCCATTGGGTTAATTATAATTCCGCAATCAACGGCACACCATACTTTATCTACTTTTGGTGGATTAGTATCTTTTGCAAGATCTAATACCTGAGCCACATATGAATTATGGCAGTAGTAAGCTGATACACCTCTAGCGGCTCCATTCTTTTGATTACCGTCCCAACCAGATTTTTCTTTTACTAATTTAAGAACACCAGCATAACGTTTTGGGTCATAATCATTATTTTCTGGATCACCCACTGGGCTTTTAATCACTCTGTCAAATAATTCAAGTCTAAATTCTATAGGGTCTTTACCGGCTGCTTCAGCAACTTCATCTATAAATGCTTGTTCGGCACCTGCAACAAAATTTGACCGTGGTGCGCGCCATGCTCCTGTAGTAACATTGGTATCTAATATGAATTTTTCAGCCAAATAATTATCAACTGCTCCTGCAGGGAATCTGTTTTCAAAAATTAAATCGTCATTTGATCCGGCACCTTTAACGTGCCAAGCGATTAAATTACCGTCTTTGTCTAAACCGGCCTTATATTTCACTTTATAGGTAGGTCGATACGTACCTTGGGTCATATCATCTTCACGTGAATAAACCAATTTTATCGGAGCTTGCATTTTTTGAGATATTACAGCCGCTTCAACCCCATATGTTCCGTATAATCGCCTTCCAAAACCACCACCCATACGGGTCATTTTTATATCTATTTTTTCAACGGGCATATCTAGTCTAGATGCCAAAGATTTTTCTAAAAATTCAGGAGTTTGAATTGGGCCGTTCAAAATTGCTCTTTCGGCAGTAACGTCCGCATAAAAGTTCATAGGCTCCATAGTATTATGTGCTAAAAATGGAGCACTAAAAGTGCGTTCAATAATCTGTGATGCTGATTTGAATGCTTTTGCAACATCACCATCTTTACGTGCAGCTTCCTTTGCAGACGTATTTAATAATTTAGTCAAAGCCTCATCATGACCTGCTGTACTTTCTAAAGTAGAAGTTTTTTCCCATTCAACGTTCAAGGCTTTTTTGGCCATCATACATTGCCAGGTACTTTCACCAACAATAGCAACCATTTTTGCAATGCTACCTCCATCAGACCATTGTTTTTCCATTCCTTCTGGGTATACATCGATAGGAAATACATCTTTAATGCCGGCCATTGATTTTACGGATTCGGTATCCATGGATTTATAACTAAATCCGAAAGCAGGTGGATGTACAATCATAGCAATTAACATGCCTTCTTCTTGAATATCGATTCCGAATAAAGATTTGCCGGTTACTATATTTGGTCCGTCAACGTTTCTTCTATCCGTTCCTATAATCACAAAATCTTTAATATCTTTTAGGGTAACTTCTTCAGGTACTGCCATGGTAGCTGCGGAAGATGCCATTTCTCCATAACCTGCAGATTTATTTGAAGCCTTATGGCTTATGATACCTGCAGCAGTTGTTATTTCTGATGCAGGAACTTGCCAAGCCTCTGCAGCAGCGGCAATTAGCATATGCCGAGCAGTTGCCCCAGCCATACGTAAACCTTGCCAACCGGCACGAATAGATTGGCTACCACCAGCGAGTTGTCTTTGAAATATATCGGTATTTAATGGAGCTTGCTCTACTATTACATTATCCCAATCTGTATCTAATTCCTCTGCAACGATCATTGGCATAGATGTTTTAACATTCTGGCCAATTTCAGGATTTGGTGACATGATAGTTACCATGCCATTATCACCAATTTTAAGGAAACCATTTATATCAAACCATTCTTTAGGCATATTATTTACTTGTTCCGGGGTTGGATTACAAGAAGCTAGCCAACTAAAACCTATTACCATGCCACCACCTGCAAGGGCAGAGCTTTTTATAAAGGAACGTCTATTATATGTTGTTTTTATGAGTGTCATCTGTTTGTTTTTTAATGAAGTTTAAAATCCACAAAATTGTGGGCCACTTGTTATTACGCATTTGAAGTATTAGCAGCGTTCTTAATCGCTTTCTTAATTCGCGTATATGTGCCACAACGACAGATATTACCGTTCATAGCATCCTCAATCTCTACATCTGATGGATTAGGATTTCTCTTTAAAAACGCACTTGCATTCATTATTTGTCCTGCTTGGCAATAACCACATTGGTATACATCTTCTTCTATCCAAGCTTTTTGTACCGGATGGTCGCCATTTTCAGAAAGGCCTTCAATGGTAGTAATGGTTTGTTCCCCTACTGCTGATACAGGAAGTTGACAAGACCGTACTGCATTATCGCCAAGATGCACGGTACAAGCACCGCATTGAGCAATGCCACAACCAAATTTTGTTCCTACTAATTTTAAATGGTCTCTTAGTACCCAAAGCATTGGTGTAGTTGGATCTACATCTATCTGCTCTGTTTTTCCATTAACTTTTAAACTGAAATTCGCCATTAGTTTTTGATATTTAATTGAGTCCCTTGAAATTAGGTAAAATTTTATACTTATTAAGTGAGTTTTTCATAAATTTTTATAAACTAAGCAAAGAAAAAAGCCCTTGCAGTGCAAGGGTTTTTAAATTAATGTGGTTACACTATCTGTAATCTTCTAAGATTTCAGTTGTTTGTATATCATTGTGTAGTTTCTCACGCTGTGTTCTAATAATTTCTTTCAATCTTGGCGGCATCATCGTTTCTGTTAAGGCTTTATCATAATCTTCAATGGCAGATTTATCTCCTCTTACAGCTTCCTCTAACATTGCCTCGTCATTATCTCCAGCAAAAAATGCTTTTACATCCATCCATGTTCTATGCAAGGCACCAACAGCACTTCCATCTATAGCAACACTACCTAAATCTAAATCAGGTACAGCAGCTCTGATTTCTCTTAAAAACTGCATTCTTTCAATCACTTTCTTTTCAAAATAAGTCTTAATACCTACTTGTTCAGAATTTTTTGATGCTTTTTCAAAACCTTTTATAGCATCCTCATTTTTACTTACTAAATCTTTTAGTCTGTGTTCTATTTTCTCAATATCCTTGTTCATAATATTATATTTTATGTAGCTGCTTATGTCTACCGTTAAAAATAATGATAGCTCTAAGTTAAGTTTATTTCATAACTATGGTTGACTATAATGAGTAGGACTTTTGCTGTATTGATGTTATTTTGATGTCAGTAATTACACCATGCTATTAGCTGGTTTTCTGTTTATATTTTCATCGGATTGAGTCAAGGTTACCAATGGTTAACTAGTATTTTCATGTTAATTTTAAAATTAAAATATTATGAGATTATCACCACTATTTGGGATAGCGAAGATATTAGTGCGAAGTCGAAAATTGAAAATGGCTGCGGTTGGTTTGCAGCTTACATATTTAGGGTATACTTATATTTCTGATAAAAGAAAAAATAAACAGGTAGCTAAATAAGTCATCTGGTTTTGTTAAGTACTGGTTTTTAGATATTTAGATATCATTTTCGATATGTTAGTTTACACATTACTGTAAAACCTATGAATTTTTATTAATAACAGAACGAATCGGTTATTAGAACTTTGTGGTATTAACCCCAAAATCTAGTAACATGAACAATTCATTAAAATGCACCCTTTTGTTTGCCTGTATGGCGACCATGGGTTATGGCCAAGATTTGGCCTTCAATCATTCCTCTACTAATTTTCAAGAGAGGAAAATTACCGAAGTATCAAAACGAGCAGACAATTACGAGAAGTTAAAATCTCTTGGTTATGCCGATAAAGAGATTTTCGAAGACTTAGGCAATGCTAACTTTTTAACTAAGAAGTATGAAAACGCATTGTACTGGTATGGTAAATTAATAGAAATTTCAGAAGATGGATCTTTGTCAAAGAGTTATCAAAAGAGATTTGACCATGCAGTAACCAAATTAGGCAAGCAAGTTCAAAACGAAATTGCCGATGAAAACTGGACCGAGTTGGTGAAGGACGACTATAAAATGACGCAAACGGTTATACCTACTCGTATTACGTCTAACAATAGAAGTAAATTTTTACCTTGGGACAATGAAGAAGCTAGTGAAGAATTAGCCTCGAATCTTAAAAGTCCATCCAATACAATGGGAGGATATTCTCAACCAGTAGCACTTACAAACAACGGTAACACTGCATATTTCAGTAAAACTACCTACCGAAAACCTGTAACAGGTATTTTTTCGAAAAGAAAAGAAGTACATAAAATTTATAAGGCCGATAAAATAGCCGGAGAATGGAAGAAAATTACTGAGGTACCTATTTGCCCTGGCGATTACTCAGCAAAACACCCAGCAGTTTCACCAGATGGTAGCCGATTATTCTTTGCTTCAAACATGCCTGGTACTTTCGGCGAATACGATATTTATGTCGCCACAATTCAAAAAAACGGAGCATTGGGTACGGCTAAGAATCTTGGTGAAAAAGTAAACTCAGCCAAGAATGATTTACACCCAAACCCTGTAGCTAATGGTACGCTTGTTTTTGCTTCAGAGGGCAGAGAAGGTTTTGGTGGCCTAGACGTATTTATGGTAGAAGTAGGGCAGAGAAAAGTTGGCCTTGCAGTAAATATGGGAAATACAATTAATAGTTCTTTCGATGAATATTCAGTAAACCTTCTACAAGGTAATGGATTTGGCTATGTAGTATCGAATAGAATGGCCAAGGGTAAGAGTGCCCAAAATGTTGCATTTAATTTAAATGATAAGCCTATTAATGAGAAAGATAGGGATGACCGCTTTTTAGAAGCATTCAATAGTGAAAGACAGACGCAGTATTCTAGTTCTGTTTTTGAAGATGAATAACCACCCATTATTCATTTACCCCAATAAGTAAAAGACAATCGTTCACGAATCATAAAATTCAATCATTATGGAAAGTCCGTTAAAAATCAATAGTTTAATTATTGCATTACTTTTATTGGCCCTTGTCCAAACAGTTAATGGTCAAGAAACCAATACAAATTTAGGTTCTAGTAGTACCTACCACAATCAATTATTCTTTAATCGTTTTTTCATCAATCCTACTTTTTCATTGGTGCGCGAAAACAAATCTTATTTGAACATATTACATAGAAATCAATATGCCACGTTCGATGACAATAGTCAAAACTACTTTTTAGGTTTTAGCAATAAATTAAATGATCATACAGCTGTCGGTATAGGAGTTTACAGTCAATGGTCTGGTGTTGTACAAGAATTTGGATTTAATGCCAATTATGCTTCTTCGGTACGTTTAGGTGAAAAATCTGTTTTAACCTTTGGTACGAACATTACATATTTCAATCAAGGATTAGATAAAAATAGAATTGTAACGAGTGTAGATGACCCAGAAATTGCAGATGCTAGAAAGGAAAGTAAAATTGCAGTTCAACCAGGTATTAATCTTTCATTAGGGAAATTTGATTTTGGGTTTTACGCTGAAGACCTTTTAAAGTATAACCAAACGACAAATGAATTTTTAACCGATTTATCTTCAAAAAGTGTTAAAGCATCAGTACAGTATACACATTCGTTCGAAAATTCTAGGGGTCTTTTTGAAAATGCCCGATTAATGCCAATGGCGCAAGTTGGTCAAAACTTAGATGGTAGCTTGTACTATTTTGGGTCTTTATTATTAGACTTGCCAAACTACGGATGGCTACAGACTACAGTAGATGAACAGTACGGTGTAGCTGCTGGTGTAGGTTTTAATTTAAGCGAGAAAATGTCATTGGGTTATTTAATGGAAAAAGATTTGTCTAGTAGTGAAGCCAACTTAGGATGGAACCATGAAATAACTTTGGCATACAAATTTAAAGATGATGATATGAATATAACAGTAGCAGACAATTCATCAGATAATCAAATAGACAATATTGTAAGAAATTATGAAGAGCAGATTGCTCATTTGATAGAGGAACGTGATAATGCGAGAAAATCAAATCAGAAAAGAAAACATACCGATATAGCTGAAAATGATTTGGCTTACGAGAACAAAATTATACTAGACGAATTAATTCTTCGTCAAGATTCCATAGAAAATGAAAGAATTGCGGCTTTTGAAGAGCGTTTTGAGCTAATCGTTAGAATGTTACGTAATGATATTGATACCACAATTAAAAGTTCATTACAAGACTTTAGTGTAGAAGAAAACACGTCGTATGTATCTAATGATATGGACTTTGTAACAGAACCTGCAGATGCGTTCGCAACAGCAAAAGTAGCATCTACATCATCAAGAAGAGCAAATTTTAAAGAGTTACCGGTTAAAATGCTAGTAGATTCTGATGTAATTGATATGAATTCTGGTTACTATGTAATTGCAAATGTATACAGTAAAACAAAATACATGAATGCTTTCATGACCGAGCTTAGAGAAAAAGGATTAGATCCAAAACAGTTCTACAATAAAGAAAACGGGCTGTACTATGTGTACTTAGCAGACTACGATTATAAGAATGACGCACAAATGGCTGCAAGTACAGATTTAGACGGAAAATACAATCAAGAAAAGTGGATTATGCAAGTAAATGAAACTACAGCTACTGCATCAAATACTTTTGAGGATGATGATATAAGTAGAGAATAGGGTAAAGATTGAACCATTATTTTCTACGATTTTATGGTTGATTTGAATTGTCAATAAAGGAGGGGCGTTATCCGGGGGGATGACTGGGTTCCCTCCTTTTTTTTATTTTTTTTAGAAGGTAGTTCTCGATTTAACATTAGGTTAACAATCGATGAACTACCTTTTTCTTTGGCAAAAAACTGCATTTTAACGAAAAATCTCATGTTTTTGACGGGTATGTGGCATTAATATATATATTTCTCGAACCAAATTTATTGTAAAACAATGTTTAACCCCAAATCCCCCCATTATTATGACAAAATTTTACCTACTAAATTTTTGTATCAATTTACATCTCACTTCTAAGGAGATTTCTGTTTTTTTAACAAAACGAAATTTCATAATTCCAAAGTTTAGCGATCGTTTCGGTATACTAAATTTAAATCATTAGCGAATAAGCCTTTTTGATTTAAAAATTATAACTGAACAAGGACAAAGAATAATCTAAATACATTGATTAATCTTCGAAGTACCCCCATTTGGTATGCTTTAATGAACCGATAGTTTAATCTATAGGCTCATAAATACTGTCCTATTGTTTAGTTATTCAAGGGCCAATAGGTTTTTGAAAATACTCAAACTAACATTTGATATTCTTCCGTTTTGGGAAGAGTATCGCTAAACTTTGGAAATTATGAAAAATTCTATTACTCGAATTATCGTATTGGAAAGTGATAAATCATTACATACGGTTTATAAGAATCACTTTGACGAAATAGCAGATTATGAATTAGTTGGCAGTTATACTTCTGCTAAAGAGGCACTAAAAGATTTTAGTTTTACAAAACCACACATTGTATTGTCTGAAATAGAATTAAATGGAACTAATGGTATTGATGCTATTAAACTATTCAGGAAAAAGGAGTGGGGTATTAAAATTATAATGTTCAGTGAAATAAATGATTTCGATGTCATTAAAAATGCTTTTAAAAAAGGTGCAAATGGCTATTTGACGAAGCCGTTAACATTAGATAAACTAGAGCATGCATTACGTAGTATGGAAAAAGAAGGTGCTGCAATGAGTAATGATATTGTAAAGAAAATCATTCATAATTTTCACAAGAAAACCTTTGCATTTTTCTCTGAAAGAGAGAATCAGATTGTAGATTTTTTATGCCAAGGAGCTACCTATAAGATGATTGCTCAAAAGCTTTTTGTAACCCCAAGTGCAGTAAATTTTCATATTCAAAATATCTATTTAAAGCTAGATGTAAACTCGAAATCTGAAGCACTTTCTAAACTTGAACAGTTACAAAATCAACTCGAAGAATATTAAACTTGTCATTTTTAAATATGGAAATAAATGGTATTACGAAAACCTTTTCGAAAATTATAGGTAATATATTATTTACGTAAATAATTCATTTACAGGTATTTAATCTAAAGATTATTTGCTCTTAATTTTCAATCATATAAAGGTTACTATAAATTTTCGTTGAGGAAATAAAGAAAAGGGCACATTGTAGTTATTTTTGGTTTAACTTATTACAGCTATAAATCAATTCACACTATTTATGTACCATTTAGGATTAGACATAGGAAGCTCATCTATAAAAATTGCCCTGGTAAATGCTTCGACAGGAAAAAGTATAGGAGTAGTAACAGAGCCAGAGACAGAAATGTCTATGGAGGCTGTGAAAAATGGCTGGGCAGAGCAAAGTCCTGAAGATTGGTGGCGTTATGTTTGTAGCGGTATCGAAAAGTTAAGTTTAGAGTATAAAATAAAAACTACCGATATTATAGGTATTGGTATTTCATATCAGATGCACGGTTTAGTGTTGATTGATAAAGAGGGTAACGCATTAAGAAAGTCTATTATATGGTGCGATAGTAGGGCAGTTACTATCGGTCAAAATGCTTACGACGAAATAGGTGCAGAACGCTGTAATACTCATTTGTTGAACTCACCAGCAAATTTCACTGCCTCAAAATTAAAATGGGTAAAAGAGAACGAACCCGAAATCTACGCGCAGATATATAAAATGATGCTGCCTGGTGATTATATCGCATATAAATTATCAGGAGTTGTGAATACAACGGTATCCGGACTTTCAGAAGGTATTTTCTGGGATTTTAAGAAGGATGAAATCGCAGATATTTTAATAGAACATTACGGCTTGGAAAAAGATATGATTCCAGATATAGTCGATACATTCTCAATACAATCCAACGTAAATAAAAAAGGCGCATTGGATAGCGGGCTTAATGTTGGAACACCTATTCTGTATAGAGCTGGGGATCAACCCAATAATGCCTTAACCTTAAACGTGTTTAAACCAGGTGAAGTTGCTGCGACAGGGGGTACTTCAGGCGTGGTATATGCTGTAACTGATAATTTGTCGGTAAAAGAAAGCTCTCGCGTTAACAACTTTGCACATGTAAATTATACTCCTGGTAAACCTACAAGAATAGGTAAATTGTTATGTATAAATGGGGCAGGTATTCAATATAGATGGTTGTTAAATAATCTTGATGTTGACTCGTACGATGAAATGAACACCTTGGCAAATAAAGTGCCCATTGGTTCAGATGGTATTGCACTTATTCCTTTTGGTAATGGTGCAGAACGAATGCTTAAAAACAAGGAAGTTGGTACGCGTATAGTTAACCTTAATTTGAACAATCATGGTAAGGGACATTTATGTAGGGCAGCATTAGAAGGTATCGCATTCTCCTTTGTATATGGCATGGAAATAATGGAATCTGATGGAATAAAAGTCAATGTAATGAGAGCAGGTAACGATAATCTTTTTCGTTCTGAAATTTTCTCAACGACTGTTGCTACGTTAATAGGCTACGATATAGAAATCTACAATACCACAGGTGCAATTGGTGCAGCCAGAGCAGCGAATTTGCATAAAGGTGATTTTGAGGCATTCGGTAAAACAATCTTAGATAATGATTATGTAATGACGTTTAGTCCGAAAGCAGATAAGACAGCATACCAAGAAGCTTATACCACTTGGAAAAATGAATTGGAATTAATTTTGAACAAATAATAAAATCAACAAAATGGCAAACAAGGTGTATTTTAAAGGGATAGATAAAATTAAATTTGAGGGAAAGGAATCTGATAATCCTATGGCCTTTAAATATTATAATCCTGATCAGGTTGTGGCGGGTAAGACCATGAGAGATCATTTTAAATTTTCAACAGCATATTGGCATACCTTCTGTGGGCAAGGTTCTGATCCGTTCGGTCCTGGCACACAAAATTTTGAGTGGGATAAATCTTCAGATGCTGTACAAGCAGCTAAAGATAAAGCAGATGCGGCTTTTGAATTTTTTGATAAAATAGGATTTGATTATTTCTGTTTTCATGATTTTGATTTAATTCAAGAGGGGTCAACTTTTGCAGAATCTGAAAAAAGACTATCTACAATTACCGATTATATAAAGGAGAAGCAAAAGGAAACAGGAAAGAAATTACTTTGGGGTACAGCCAACTGTTTTTCTAATCCAAGGTACATGAATGGCGCGGCTACCAATCCTGATTTTAATGTATTGGCAAGAGCAGGTGGTCAAATTAAATTGGCTTTAGATGCGACTATCGCTTTAGGTGGTGAAAATTATGTGTTCTGGGGTGGTAGAGAAGGTTATATGTCTCTTTTAAATACTGACTTAGGTCGCGAATTAGACCACATGGGTCAATTTTTGACAATGGCAAGAGATTATGCTCGTAGCCAAGGTTTTAAAGGTAATTTCTTTATTGAGCCAAAACCTATGGAGCCAATGAAGCACCAGTACGATTTCGATTGTGCAACCGCAATTGGTTTCCTAAAAGAATACGGTTTAGAGAATGATTTTAAAATGAATATCGAGGTGAATCACGCTACTTTGGCACAGCACACTTTTCAACATGAAATAGCTGTTGCGGCTAAAGCAGGTATGTTAGGTAGTATGGATGCTAATAGAGGCGATTACCAAAACGGATGGGATACGGATCAGTTCCCGAACAACATTCAAGAAACAACAGAAGCGATGTTGGTATTTTTAGCAGCTGGCGGATTGCAAGGTGGCGGGGTAAATTTTGATGCTAAAATTAGAAGAAACAGTACAGATTTAGATGATGTATTTCATGCACATATTGGTGGGGCAGATACCTTCGCAAGAGCTTTGTTGACAGCAGATAAAATTATTACATCTTCATCGTATAACAAGTTACGTGAAAAAAGGTATAGTTCTTTTGACGCAGGTAAAGGGAAAGATTTTGAAAATGGTAAATTAGACTTGAAAGATCTTTACACTATCGCAAAAGAGAATGGTGAATTAGAATTACAGAGTGGCAAACAAGAGTTGTTTGAGAATATCATCAATCAATACATATAATTGATTAAGCTCTAACTGTATCAGTAAAATACGTTAGTAGTTTTATCATCAAAAATGATAAAGTAATCTGTCCCTTGGTTTTCCATTAGGGACAGTTTGCTTTAGTATGAATACAAGGTAGAAGTAGGCATATACCTATTTCCTTTTAAGAAATGACATATGAAAAAAGTAACCTTAAAAGATATTGCCGGGCATTTTAATGTTTCTATTTCTACGGTTTCAAAAGCTGTAAATGACAGTCATGAAATAAGTTCTCAATTAAAATTAAAGATTCAAGAATACGCGAAAGAAAAGCATTATAAGCCTAATAGACTTGCGCTTAATTTATTGAATAGAAGTACTAATACCATTGGTGTGGTTGTACCTAATATTTTAAATTACTTCTTTGTTCAAGTATTGTATGGCATTGAAAAAGTAGCAAATGAGAATGGGTATAATATCATTAGTTGCATTAGTGATGAATCTAGCTCAAAGGAAAGTAAGACCTTAGAATTTTTTGATTCGGGAACTGTAGACGGACTTATTATTTCGTTGGCGGAAGAAACCCAGAATGATAATAAACATGAAGCTTTGAAAGATATCATTAACAATGATATACCAGTAGTGCTTTTTGATAGGGTTACAGATTCCTTAGAATGCGACAAAGTGGTAGTTGATGATTTTGAGGCAGGATATAAAACCACGAAGCACTTAATTAATATTGGCTGTAGTAATATAGCCGTAGTCAACCCTACTGGTAGCTCAAGTGTGGGTAAATTAAGGCTTTTAGGATATAAAAAGGCCCTTGAAGAATTCGAAATACCCTTTGATCCTAAATTGATAATCAACCTTTCACCAAAAGACGATTTAGATATGTTAATGTCATTTTTACTCAATTATAAAGCAATAGGAGGCATAATCGGTTTAGACGAAATTACAGCTGTAAAAGTATTAGAAGTTGTAAAAGCTAGAGGCTATAATGTCCCCAATGATATTTCTATAATAGGCTTCACAAATGGTCAGTTATCTAAATATGTAACACCATCATTAACAATGGTTAGTCAGCATGGGAAATACATAGGTGAGCTCACTGCTACACTATTGATAAATAGAATAAAAAATCCCGGGCAGCCTTATGAAACCAAAACGGTAAAGACTAGCCTATTAGTTAGAGATTCTACAAAAAAGCTTCAGTAAGTTAAACAGTATCTGGTTGTGGATGCTCCCAATCACCCCTATATTCTCTTTGTAATAATGCAGTTGCTTCAGGGTCGTTTAATACTGATCTGCTTTTTGGGTCATATACCAATGGTCTTTTTAAGTCCATAGATAAGTTAGCCAAAATACAGCTAGCTGTTGAAATGTGTCCTTCCTCAATATCAGCAATAGGTTTATTTCCTTTTTCAATAGCGTTCAAAAAATCAATCATATGCCCACGTGTTGCTGGTGCAGCATGTAATTCAATATCTTTTTCAGTTAAATCTTCGGGATATTTCTCACGCTCATATAGTACATCAAAGCGAATTGTTTCACTGCCATCAAGAGGTATAAATTCCGCCTTCATAACATCTCCTTTTAAAACTCCTTTAGTTCCATAAATTTTAAACGACCAAGGGTAATCTGGGTCGTCTGGGTTTCCCCATGTTCTATGTTGCCAATTGCAATTAAGGTCATCATATTCAAATACTGCCGATTGAGTATCTGATATATTTGATTTTCCATCTTTCTGAACAAAAATGCCACCTTCAGAACTTATCCGTTTTGGCCAGCCTAAATCTAGCATCCAACGAACGGTATCTAGCATATGAACACACATATCACCGGTTATTCCGTTTCCATACTCTCTAAAAGTTCGCCACCATCTTCGGTGTGGTATTCCATCATATGGTCTCATTGGGGCTGGACCTGTCCACATTTCATAATCCAAAAAATCAGGAACTTCTTGTAACGGAGGATTTCCATTTGCACGCATATGATAATAGCAAGCCATATCAACATGACCAATAGTACCTAACAACCCGGTATCTATAATTTGTTTTTTCACATCAATTAAATGTGGTGTGCTTTTGCGTTGGGTGCCTACTTGAACCGTTCTATTATATTTGCGGGCTGCAGCGACCATAGCCTCTCCTTCAATGATATCTACACTTATCGGTTTTTGTACATAAACATGTGCTCCAGATTTTAGAGCTGCAATACATGTTAAAGCATGCCAGTGGTCAGGAGTGCCGATTAAAACAATATCTAAATTATCATTTTTCAACATTTCTCTGTAATCAGAAAATAACTTTGGTTTCTTACCATTTTTTTGACGTTGTGAAACTAGAAGAGCCGTTTCATTCAAGAAATTTGAATCTACATCACAAAGAGAAACAACTTCAACATTAGCCACCTGTATCAATCGCATTAAATCACTTGTGCCATACCAGCCAGTACCTATGAGTCCAACTTTTTTAGGTTTTTCATTTTCGAAAAATTCAAAACCATAAGAACTTAACGATGTTAATAATAATGATGCTGATGCAGCTTTAATAAAATTCCGTCTTTTAATAGGCGCAGACAAATTTGACATGGTATTGGTTGTTAATTGATTATGTATTTCATAATTGGAAGAGTTAAGATAGGTAATCATTTAAAATTAACAGTAAATGTTTATGAAATTGTTAAAATGAATCATATTTCGGTATATTTAAATCAATTTTATTGATAATTCTATGAAATTACGTTTAAGCTTATTTTTCTTGTGCCTATTCGCAGTTACTATTGTTAAGGCAGAAATTACATTACCTAATATCTTTTCGAATGAAATGGTCTTGCAAAGGGAATCGGATGTTTCTCTTTACGGATGGGCAGGACCGAGTGAGGAATTTTCAATTTACACAAGTTGGAATGATGCGACGGTACAAGTGAAAACTGGTAATGATGCGAAATGGAATATTCAAGTAGCCACACCAAAAGCAGGCGGGCCTTATACCATCCGATTTATTGGAAAGGAAAATGAAATCGTTTTGAGCGATGTTTTAATTGGTGAGGTATGGCTTTGTTCTGGGCAGAGTAATATGGAATGGAGCGCAAATAGCAAAATTGATAATAAGGATTATGAAATTGAAAATGCAAACTATCCTACTATTCGGTTGTTCACCGTTGAGAAAAGAACAGCAGATTATCCGTTGGATAATGTTATAGGAACTTGGGAAACTTGCTCTACTAAAACTATGCCTAATTTTAGCGCTGTTGCTTATTTTTTTGCCAGAAAAGTTCAGTCAGAATTGAATATACCTATTGGGTTAATCGATTCTTCTTGGGGTGCTTCTTGTGCTGAAGTATGGACACCAGAATCTGTTTTCGAAGCACACCCAGAATTGGTTACTTCGCATGAGCTTATTCAACCCAATCAATGGGTGACGATAGAGAAATCTGCTTTATATAATGCCATGATTGCACCATTGACCAATTTTAAAATTGGAGGAGTTTTGTGGTATCAAGGAGAATCGAATACGGCTAACGCAGAATCTTACCAACAGATTTTCACTGAAATGATTACCTCTTGGCGCGCTGATTGGAATAATGATTTTCCATTTTACTACGTGCAAATTGCGCCTTTTAAATATGGTGGAGAGTTCGAAGGTGGTATAGTTCGTGATCAGCAACGCAGAACTTTAGCGTTAAAAAATACAGGAATGGCAATGACCAGTGATATTTGTACGGTTGAAGACATACATCCACAAAACAAACAAGACGTTGGTTTGCGACTGGCAAATATTGCACTGAAACAACATTATAATAACTTACAAGATCAAGAGGTTTATGGTCCGTTGTTTGAAGCTGCCGAAATAATAGGGAATCAAATTCAAATTAAATTTAGTCACGATAAGGGATTAAAAAGTGATAGAAAAAAAATAGAGTTATTTGAGATATCGAATGAAAAAGGGGAGTGGTTTACAGCAAAAGCAAAACTGAAAAATGGTATGGTTATAGTCAGTTCAAAGGAAGTGAAAAGCCCTAAAGCTGTTCGATATGCATGGAAAAGTACTGATATTGGTAATTTATATAATGAGGTAGGTTTGCCTGCATCTACATTTAAAAGTGAGTAAAAAATTGGGGTAAAGTGTACGAATGACTCTTAAAACCTTACGTCCATCCAATGATCAAGGTCATTCAGCTAAAAACAAGTATTATTTTTTGATAAAATATCTAAATTGTATTCAATAACTAATTCAAAATTATGCAGATAAAAGAATCCTCAGAAATATATGATGTCATCATTATTGGTTCTGGCGCTGGTGGTGGTATGGCTACCAAGCAGTTGGCAGATGCCGGTTTAAATGTTGCCGTTGTAGAGGCTGGTCCTTATTTTGATCCAGCTGACCCCAAAACGATGACTCAATTAAAGCAGCCATATGATTCTCCTCGTAGAGGGGCAGGAACGGATCGTGCTTTTGGTGAATGGGATATGTCTTGGGGTGATTGGGAAGTTGAAGGCGAGCCATACACACATGAAGAAGGTACCGAGTTTAAATGGTGGAGAGCAAGAATGTTGGGTGGACGAACCAACCACTGGGGTCGAATTTCTTTACGATTTGGACCGAAAGATTTTAAAGGTAAAACTCGTGATGGTCATGGTGATGATTGGCCTATCGGATACGAGGATGTTAAACCTTACTATGATAAATTAGATAAGCTTATTGGTGTTTTTGGTACCAATGAAGGTCGTGAGAATGATCCTGACGGATTTTTTCTACCTCCCCCGAAACCGAGACTGCATGAATTATTTTATATCAATGGTGCAAAGAAATCTAATATCCCTGTAATACCGGGTAGACTTTCAATGTTGACCAAAAGAATTAATAATGATCGTGGAGTTTGTTTTTACTGTGGACAATGTTCCCGTTCATGCTCTGTGTATGCAGATTTTTCTGCGGGAAGTTGCTTAATATTCCCAGCACAAAAAAGTGGTGGTAAAGTAAAGATATTCGTTAATTCAATGGTTCGTGAAATAACGACTAATGAAGAAGGTAAAGCAACAGGAGTTTCCTACATCAGTAAAGACGATAGAAAAGAATATAAGCTTAAAGCTAAAGTTGTTGTGTTAGCGGCATCCGCTTGTAGTTCAGCACGAATTCTACTAAATTCAAAAAGCAAGCAACATCCAAACGGATTAGGGAATAGTAGTAATATCGTTGGTAAATATCTTCATGATTCTACGGGTGCAAGTGCAGCAGGCATAATTCCCGATTTAATGAATAGAAAGACATCTTATAATGAAGATGGCACAGGTGGTATGCATGTTTATTCACCATGGTGGGGAGACAATTCTAAACTCAATTTCCCAAGAGGATATCACATCGAAGTTTGGGGCGGTATGGGTCAACCCAATTATGGTTTCGGCTTTGACCCTAACGGAATGAACAAATACTTCGGTCTTAAATCTGGAGGTTATGGAGAAGGTCTACGTGACGATGTTAAAAAGTACTATGGCTCTGTGATTGGTTTTGGAGGTCGTGGGGAGGCTATTGCCTTCAAAGAGAACTATTGTGAAATTGACCCTACAACAGTTGATCAATTTGGTATTCCTGTTTTAAAATTCAATTATAAGCATTCTGAATTTGAGATAAACCAGGCGAAACATATGCAAGATACTTTTGAAGAACTGATTCATAATATGGGCGGTATACCTTTAAATGAAAAGCCTGGAAAAGATAAAGATTATGGTCTTTTAGCCCCAGGTCAAATTATTCATGAAGTTGGTACTACACGAATGGGTAATGATCCAAAAACGTCTGTGACCAATAAGTTTCAGCAGTTACACGATGTAGATAATGTTTTCATTGTAGATGCAGGTGTTTTTGTTTCTCAGGCAGATAAGAATTGTACATGGACCATTATGGCACTTTCATGGAGAGCATCTGATTATATTATCGAACAACTTAAGGCACAAAATATTTAGAAGATGGATAGAAGAAAGAGTTTACAAACTTTAATACTTGGTGGAGCAGCTGCTGGTACAGGTCTAGTATTCAACTCCTGTAAAACAGAAAATGCTGATACTATTGATGAGGCTATTGCAACAGGTAGTGAGAAATATTTTGGAAGAACGCCAGAAGAATTGGAACGCATAGAAAAGTTAAATGCAGAACAATTATTCAATGAACATGAGATGGAGACTATTGCAGAATTAGTTGTGGTTATTCTTCCAGCTAAAGAACCACATGGTGGACCCATTGAGGCGGGTGTTCCCGACCTTGTCGAGTTCATGGGAAAAGATATTCCAGAAATGGCACCGACGCTTTTAGGTGGCTTAATGTGGTTGGATCATAAAAGTAATACAGAATTCGGTACAGAGTTCAAGTCGGCAACCTTAGAACAGAAAAAACAAATCTGTGATGAAATTTGCTGGCATGACACAGAAGTTCCTTTAGAGAAACAACCATTAGAAATACAGTTTTTCTACATGATGAGAGGGCTAACGGTTACAGGTTATTATACCTCTAAAGTCGGAATAGCAGATTTAGGTTATAAAGGAAATTCACCCAATGTATGGGATGGTGTACCACAAGATGTATTAGACCAGCACGGAGTAGCATATGATCCAGCTTGGATTGCAAAATGTGTAGACCAGAGTCAAAGAAACGTCATAGCAGAATGGGATGAAAACGGTAATTTACTTACATAGATAATAGAAATAAAATGAAAAATATTATCATAACCGCTATTCTTTTCGGAAGTGGTTTTTTATCACAGGCACAAGAAGTTGGCTTGCAGTTATATAGTTTGCGAGATCAATTTAAAGTTGATGTATCAAATACATTAGGTTTAATTGAAGAATGGGGAATTACGAATATCGAAGGTGGTGGCACCTATGATATGCCCATGGAAGATTTTAAAACTTTACTGGCAGAACATAATCTAAACATGGTAAGTGTTGGTGCTCAATTTGGCGATTTAGAGAATGATATTGATAAGGTCGTTAAAAATGCCAAAGCCTTTGGGGCCACATATGTAATGTGCGCCTGGGTACCACATGATGATAATAAATGGGATTTAGAAGAAACCCAACATGCAACAGATGTTTTTAACAAAGCAGGAAAAATTCTTAAGAAGAATGGACTTACGCTAGCTTATCATGCGCATGGGTATGAATTTAGACCTTATAAGAATGCTACTTTGTTCGACTATATGGCTGAACACGCGAAGGATTTCTCTTTTGAATTAGATGTTTTTTGGGCTCAGCACGGCGGTGCGGATCCGCTGGCATTAATGAAAAAATATCCTAAGAAGTTTGTCTTGCTACATTTAAAAGATATGCAAAAGGGTATTGTAGGTAATAACACAGGGCACGAAGAAGATGATACCAATGTTGTATTAGGTACAGGCCAAGTTGATATTTCAGGTATTGTTGCCGAAGCTAAAAAGCTAGGTATAAAATATATGTTCATTGAAGATGAATCTTCTGATGTTGTTTCACAAGTACCTAAAAGCTTAGAATATCTGAGTCAATTAGAAAAATAAAACCAATTACCAACCATTAGCCCCTATTTCATGTTTGAAGTAGGGGCTTTTTTATTATTTGGCAAATAAGATTTTATTCTATAATTTATAGTTTATGAAATTGATTTTACTTTCAATCCTTTTAACACTTTCCTTCTCTTGTAAGGATAAGGCAGAGAATATTAATCAAAACATTCAATCCCTACCGAACATTATTTGGTTGGTGGCCGAGGATCAATCACCAGACTGGTTCCCTATGTATGGCGACTCAATACAGTCTCTTCCTAACTTAGAGTCTCTTTCACATGATGGCGTTGTTTTTACAAACGCTGTTGCTCCTGTACCAGTCTGTGCTCCGGCACGAAGTGCAATTATCACCGGTATGTATCCAACAACATTGGGCACGCATAATATGCGTACATATAACGCGTATGCTAAAGGGCAAAATGAACCATCAATTGGTATTCCTAGTTATTCTCCATTAGTACCAGATGGTGTGAAAATGTTTACGGAGTATTTACGAATAAATGGATATTATACTTCTAATGGACCAAAGGAGGATTACAACTTTGAAATATCGGAAGCGGCATGGAGTGATTCAAGTAAAGAGCACCACTGGCGTAATAGAGAATCTGGACAACCATTTTTTAGTGTATTTAATTTTTCGGTTTGTCATGAATCGCAGGTTTGGGCACGAACAAATGATACCCTCTATGTAAATCCGGAAGAAATTAAAGTTCCACCTTATTTTCCGGATACTGATGTGGTACGACATGATATGGCTGTCAATTACAGTAATTTAAAACGGTTGGATAATCAAATCGGAAAAATTTTAAATCAATTGAAATCCGATGGACTTTATGAAAATAGTTATATCTTTTTTTATGGCGATCACGGCGGACCCTTTCCAAGGTATAAAAGAGCATTGTATGATACGGGGTTAAAAGTGCCAATGGTTATTAAGTTTCCTGCAAATAAAGGTGCAGGTACTGTTGATGACCGTATGTTTAGTTTTATTGATTTAGCGCCCACAGTACTTTCATTAGCTGGTATAGAACCTCCTAGAGTTATACAAGGTGTTGCACAATTTGGTGCGTTTGAGACCAAGAACAAACCAAAAGTAACCTTTCACTCTTCAGATAGGTTTGATGCGGTATATGACCGATTAAGAGCAGTGCGTTCTTCCCGATTTAAGTATATAAAAAATTTTAATACCAATTTAAGTAGAGCTTTACCTATAGCTTACAGGGAACAAATGGGCATAATGAAAGAATTGAGAAGCTTGGATAGTGCAAATCAATTAACTAAAATTTCATCCACCTGGATGCAACCTGATAAACCAAATGAGGAATTCTATGATTTAGAAAAAGACCCTGAAGAGCTACATAATCTTTCAAAGGTTCCAGAGTATAAGGATTCAATTGATTACTATCGTGATATTCTAAATCAATGGATTCAGGAAACTAAAGATCTCGGAGAAGTAGAAGAAAAAGTACTATTACATAATTGGTTGGTAGATGGTAAACAGCCAAAATTAAATGGATTACAGTTACAGGAAAAAGATAATGGCATTAAGCTTATGCATTCAAAAGCAGATGCTACCATAGTTTGGAGAAAAATAAAAGATTCAGTTTGGAATGTTTATTATGAACCTTTGAGCAAAGACATTTCATTTGAGGCCAAGGCAGAACGTATAGGGTATCACCATAGCGATGTTATAATTTGGCAATAACTTCGATTAATCTAACCTCTTAAACTGTAATAGCCTAAAGTCACCAACTTGTTTTCCTTCCAGTTCTAAAGCTTTTAGAGTGAGTATACCACTTCCTTTGGTAAGGGTAATAACGCCTAAATTAAGTGGTTTAAAATCTTTCACATAAGATTCCATTCTTGGAACTCTATCTTCGTTCTTACCAATTAATTCAGGGTCATGTGGTACTATTATTTTTTTAGCTATTTTACTATTGTTAAAGCTTAGTTCGACAATTGAGCCTAAGTCTTTTTCTTGGCATGTGTAATATAAATCGACTTCAAAGCGGCCATCTTCGAGCACATCTACATTCCAAGAAATAGAATCTTTGACAGATTTCCAATTTGTAAAAAATGAATCATTAGGCCATTGATTACTTCGTTTAATATTTCCATGGGCTTCACCATCTCTAGCTGGAAGCTGAGTATATAATGCTTTTGAATAACCCAATGTGAAAGCGCGTTCATCGTTTGCTTTAGTTATTTGAATCGTCTCCTTTTCCCAGTTGGTCTTTGCTGTAATTAATGAATCGGTGATTTGCGGATGTTTATTCGAAACATCAAATTTTTGACCACGATCAGTACTAATATTGTAAAGTCTATTTTCTTCATCTAATCTAAATTGCTGACTTCTTACACTTGTTTTACCGTTCCAATGATTATAGATAAAACGGTCTTTAATAGTTACAGCATTTCCTAATAGTAATGCGGTTAAATCTATACCATCAATTGGCTTTTCTGTTTTTATCGGTATCGATAGTAAACCGCAAAGGGTTGGCAAAATATCGATACTACTTGCTATTTCGGTAAGGTTCAACCCTTTTTCAATATGATTCACCCATTGAATATAGAATGGAGTACGAACACCACCTTCACTTACATTTCCTTTTTTTCCACTCATACCGCCATTCCACCGATAAGCATTAGGGCCATTATCAGAAAGATAAATAATGATGGTATCCTCTTCTAAACCTAGCTGTTTAATTTTATGGGTAACTCTGCCAACATTAACGTCTATATTTTCGACCATGGCCAACGCGGCTTTTGTAAATTGTAAATCTTCCTCTACGTCAGCTTCAGAAAGTGATTCTAAGGACTTGTGTTTCATTCTATCCCAATATTTGTCAGGTACTTGCATTGGGCTATGAGGGGTATTGTATGGCAGGTAAAGAAAGAACGATTCACTGGCATTTTTTTCAATAAAATCAAGTCCTTTATCCGTAAGGTCATCTACTAAAAAACCATTACCCTTTACCAACTTCCCATTATTTTCTAACATGGGACTAAAGTAATTACCCCAATGGCCAGAAGCGAAACCATAAAATTGGTCAAATCCTCTTGAATTTGGGTGGTATGGAGGCTGCATACCATTATGCCATTTACCAAATGCAGCAGTATGATAGCCTACATTTTTAAGAAGTTCAGCTATGGTAGTTTCATTCAAATTAAAACGTTCACCACCAGATGAGGTTTCATAAACGCCCATACGGGTAAAATACCTGCCGGTCAATAATTCGGCTCTTGTGGGTGAGCAAACTGGTTGCACATAGAAATTTTCAAAGGATGCTCCATTAATTCTTAAAGAGTCAATGTTGGGTGTATTTAGATTGGTGTTACCATTGCTACTTAAATCGCCCCAACCTTGGTCATCAGCAAGAATAAGAATTATGTTAGGTTTTTTTATTGAGGGTTTCGAGCTTTTTTCTTTTACTTTTTCAACACAAGAAATTAGTGCTGATAAAAAGATAAGAATGCTTAAAATTTTAAATTGCTTCATGAAATATCTAAAGACTTTACTAAATTTTTAAAATTTATTCTTTAACCGCTAAACCCACCATAGAATCTGCTGTTCCATAATATAGAAACCATTTATCTTTAAAATAGACCAAACCTTCAATGAAGGTAGTACCGGCCTTATACTGACCGCTTATTTCATGTGGTAGGCTAGGACAGATAAAAGGAGTGTCTAGTCTTTCTATCATCTTAGTTGGGTCATTTTTATCGAATAAAACTTGCCCTCCACAATAGGTGCCTTCTGGAAATTTGTCTGTGGCACCTTCGCCGCTTAAATTCTTTCCATTGTATAGTAAAAGAATGCCTGCATCTGTATATAGAGCAGGAGGCCCTGGTTCGGTTAAGTGGCTATCAAAATCATTTAAAGTTGGTTTAAAACTATGCAGTAATTCTCCTGTTTCGGTCAATGTTGGCTCCCAATCGGCACCATTACTAGAAGTTGCAAGATTTACGAATAGCTCGCCCCAGTACATTAAGTACTTCCCGTTTATCTTTTTCGCAATCAATCTTCCATCTACGAGCTCTGTTACAATAGAACCCGATTTGCTCCATTCATTTAAAAACTTACCATCATTAGCATCTTCAAAAACAGGGCCTTGTTTAGACCAATTTCTCAGGTCTTTAGAAGTCGCACTTGATAGACGGGCAATATCTTTATTCCAACTTGTGTATAACATAATAAAGGTGCCATCAGGAGTTTCCACGATACGTGGGTCTTCGATTCCGCCAGGTTGGTCCCATTGCGAAAATGCGTCATTATCTGGGAATAGTACAGGTTCAGGATATTTTGTGAAGTCAATCCCGTTTGTACTATAAGCCAATCCGATACGAGAGGTTCTTCCGCCTAAAATAGCAGCAGGATTATCCTCTGCCCTAAATAATAGAAATACAGTATCGTTTTTTACGATTGCCCCAGGATTAAAAACATCGGCTTTTTGCCATTTTACTTCGTTGTTTGATATAGGGTCTAAAAATGTATAGGTCGAATCGGCCTGCATTATCGGATTGGTTTTGGTTTTTTCAAAACCTAGCAACCATGGAGATTCCGTTGACTTTTCAGTTTCGGTTGATGAGCTTTTCTCATCTTTACATGAGAATGATAAAATAGCTAAGGTCAATAATAACGATATACGGTAGTTCATTGTTTTTGGTTAAATTGCTAAAATGAAAGTTCCAAGTAAGGTAGTAATTATTCTAATGGGACTCAATATGAATTTTGGAAGATATTGAAATATAGAATGGCAGAAAAAATGAGTTGGCTTACTAATTTAATAACAGATTTTAAAAAATACGCTTCTTTAAAAATAGTAGTAGTCTTTATAATGGTATTTAATTTTTCTTGTAAAGAAAACACTAAGATATTAGAAGATAAACATTTACAATTAGAAGCCATAATCAAATCAGATTCACTACCTACAGAAGCTAATATTGAGATAGAAACGAAAAAAGAGGTTGCACCTTTAGCTTCTCTCATCGATACTACATTCATACGATTAGCAGATTACAGTGATGGCTTTGCTTATGATTTACGATACGCAACAGATAATAATTTTCTAAAGGAGAAAGTTTATGATTGCGCTGAATGTTATACCAGAGTGAAAACGGCAAAAGCATTAATAACTGCCAATGAAGAATTTAAAAAGGTAGGGATGAAAATTAAGTTTTATGATTGTTACCGACCGAATTCAGTGCAATACAAAATGTGGAAAATAGTGCCTAATCCACAATATGTGGCCAACCCTGTAAAAGGCTCTATACATAATAAGGGTGGGGCAGTAGATATTACTTTAGTTACTTTAGATGGAGAAGAGTTAGATATGGGAACCGATTTTGATTATTTTGGAAAGCGTGCTTACCATGATAATTTAGACCTACCTCAAGAAATACTAGATAACAGAAAGTTATTAAAAGAAACCATGGAAAAATATGGTTTCTGGTCTACTAGAACAGAGTGGTGGCATTATAATTTGAATGGTGCTACAAACGACCCCATAGCGAACTTTAACTGGTCATGTGATTAAAAAAGGTTAGAATATGAAATACAAAATACTTCTATTTGCATTAATTTTTATGAGTCAAATAAATGCACAAGACACAATAATTAAGCTATGGCCAAAAGGTAAGGTTCCGAATCAATTGGTTTCCAATGATAAGGAAATACATAAAAAGGAAGGTATCTTAATAATAAGTAACGTTCAAGAACCTACAATTGAAGTGTTTTTGCCTGCGAAGCAGAATGCTACAGGAAAGGCAGTGCTCATTTTCCCTGGAGGTGGTTATGGTATTCTTGCTTATGATTGGGAAGGAACGGATATCGCAAAGTTTTTAAATGGAAAGGGGATTGCAGGGATTGTAGTAAAATATAGACTACCCTCAGATGTATCTCAAACAAATAAACAAAACGTACCATTAATAGATGCGCAAAGGGCTTTAAGAATGGTAAGATATCATGCTAAAGGTTTCAATATAACTAAAGATAAAATAGGCATTATCGGGTTTTCTGCAGGCGGACATCTGGCGTCTACCTTAGGTACGCATTTTGAGGAGTCTGTATATGATGCAATAGATGATGTGGATACCGAAAGTGCAAGACCAGATTTTATGGCACTGAGTTATCCTGTAATAAGTATGGGGCCAATGACCCACGAAGGCTCTAAAGGCAATTTGTTAGGCAATAGTCCGACTCAAAAATTACAAGACTATTTTTCAAATGAAAAACAGGTAACAAAAAATACACCACCCACATTTTTACTTCATGCTACTGATGATAATGCCGTACCCGTAGAGAATAGTTTACTTTTTTATAAAGCCCTAAAAGATAAAGGAGTTTCGGCAACTATGCATATATATCCTAAAGGAGGTCATGGTTTTTCGTTAGCACTTAACGACCCGTATTTAAAAGGTTGGACAACGCTTATGTCTGATTGGATTGTAAGCCTTGAATAGTTTATGTTTTTCAAGAAAAACATAGAAGCTAATCTAGTTTACTTTTATATTTTTGCAATCTGATTTCAGGATGTAATCCTTGAAAATATTCTTGATTAATTATAAAAAATAAGGTCTTGAGTTTTTTGAAATGATTATTTAAATTTCGGGATGTAGCGCAGTCCGGTAGCGCACTCGGCTGGGGGTCGAGTGGTCGCAGGTTCAAATCCTGTCATCCCGACAAAAAGGGTGTCAATAGACACCAAAACATAGCTAATCTTATGGAAATCAGGGATTTTCATTTTTCTTGATATCATAAGATTGGCTTTATTATCAAATCAAAGGTTACCTATTCGGTTACCTAATTTATTACCAGAATTTTCACTACATTGGTAATTGTATAGATTTGACTTTCGCAACGATTTGACTTTCGTAAACAAATCGATTATTAATTTAAAGCGAGAGTTTATGCAGACTTCAAAGACTTTTAGTATTCATTTTTGGTTGAGTATGGCCAAGAAAAAAGACGATTTCGCACCCATTTATGCACGAATTACGGTTGATGGTAAACGTGCTGAAATCAGTTTAAAACGGTTCACTTCGGTTACCTATTGGGATACCCGTTCCAAAAGGGCAAATTCGAGAACTTCCGAGGGGAAATCCCTCAACGCGTATTTAGACCAAGTTTACTCTGATTTGTTGGAATGTCAGAAACAGCTTGTTGGAGAATCCAAATACGTTACAGCCCAAGCCATCAAGGCGAGGTATCTCGGCGAAGATGAACAGCACAAAACACTTCTCCAACTGGTTTCCTACCATAATAAAAATATGGTTTCCGTGCTCAAACCCGGCACTATGAAAAATTATTATACTACGGAACGCTATATCAAAAGGTATTTGAAGAATAAGCTAAAGACCAATGACGTTTTCCTCAAACAATTATCCTATAAATTCATAATTGACTTTGAACAGTTCCTTCGTAACGGTAAATCTATAAACCGTTCCCAACCCCTAAAGAACAATGGGGTTATGAAACATTTGGAACGATTAAAAAAGATGATGAACCTCGCCCTCCGATTGGAATGGGTGGAAAAAGACCCTTTTGTAAGGTTCTCGCTGAAGTTCACAAAACATCAACGAGCGTTTTTATCCCAATCGGAACTTGAAGTTCTGGAATCTGCTCAGCTTTCAAAAGAGATGCATCAAAAAACAAAGGACGTTTTTGTCTTTGCCTGTTATACGGGCCTGTCTTATATCGATGTGAAATTGCTTAGCGATGAACATATTGTGCGCGGTATCGATGGAGAATATTGGATATTCACAAAAAGAGAAAAGAACGATGAAGCGGTAAAAATCCCTCTTTTGGATAAGGCTTTTGATATTATAAGAAAGTATGACCAAGATTCCGAAAACAAACAGGAAAAACTTTTGCCTGTATTTTCAAATCAAAAAGTCAATATATATTTGAAGGAAATAGCGTCAATACTTAAAATTAATAAAAAGCTTACGTTTCACGCGGCCAGACATACGTTTGCAACCACCGTTACACTTTCCAACGGAGTGCCCATTGAAACAGTTTCAAAACTTTTAGGGCACACAAAGCTTTCCACAACTCAAATCTATGCCAGGGTCATTGAACAAAAGGTTTCATCGGATATGCTTTCCTTGCGCAGTAAATTAAACACGAAGAACCAGGCCGAAAGAAGAGTGTCTTATCAATAATTCTGTTCAGAAAATACCTTTTGGGTTCCAATCCAGTTCACATCACAATTTTCATCACTCAATATCATTGAAGGTTTATCCAGTACCATGAACTGGATTTTCTATTAGGACATTAGGAAATAAAACCCATTCAGCCCATTCCCCTGTATTCTGCGAAAAGCTTCATGCCGGGGAAAGAGCTTCCCTACACCGGTCTTGGACACAATCCCCAATTTTGACTTTCCATTCCGCTAACCCGGTCCGCTGCGCTGGAACGGAACGCTGCATTTCTGAGCCAAAATCGTGAATAGCGTCCGCTAGACTGTCCCAAAAAGACACCTTCGTCACCATAAACCGTTCCAGCCGATTCCTCTGCATTCCGCGAAAAGCTACATTTCGGATAATCCGCTTCACTGCCAAGGTCTTGGACATAATGCCCACGTTCGGCCTGTCCCCATTTCAGTAATAGTACTTTACTTAAAATTCTTTTCTATGCTAAGGCTTGATCCTATTTTACACGTAGGCATCAAGTCCGCTGCCACGCTGCATCCCATAAATCGTTTTGTGCCGCTTCATAGGTGTTGAGATCTTACCAAGTTCCATTTTGACCTACCTCCCGACCGTCACCAACCTTTTTTTGCCTGCGAAAAAACAACATCCATTCTTGGCCGACGGCATAAACCAGGTGCGCTGTGCGCCCTCTTTTTTATACGTCTTGCCAACCTTGGATATTGTAAAGGCCGTAAGCAACAAAAAAAGGTAACGGCGACGGCGCTGTGGGAAGTAAATCAAAAATTAGAAAACATGGAATCATATCAACTCCTCAAAAATGAAGCGGCACCAAAAAAAACAAAAAAGGAAAACGCTCAAGATATACTAAGTAAATCACTTCAAATAAATAGAAATGCAAACTGTCTGAATGGTTCAGGTAGTATTTTAATTAACCTGCCTGTCGGCAGACAGGTCTTTAATTCTTTTATCATGAGTACTTTAAAAAATCACGTACAGTTAATTGGAAACGTTGGACAAGAGCCAACCATTACAAACCTTGAAAGCGGTAAGAAAGTCGCCCGTTTTTCATTGGCAACGAACGAGTATTACAAAGATGCTAAAGGCGAAAAAACACAGACTACAGATTGGCACACCGTGGTAGCTTGGGGCAAGACTGCTGAAATTATCGAAAAATTTGTGGGGAAGGGAAAAGAGGTAGGTGTTACAGGGAAACTTAAGACCCGGATCTATACAACCGATGACGGAAACCAACGCTATGTTACCGAAGTCGAAGCAAACGAAATCCTTTTACTTGGTAGTAAAAACGAATAGTAACATTTAAAAAAGAAAAGGGCGTTCCCGAAATTAAACGCCCTTTTTTCAATTCTCATTATTAACCTTTTAAGTAGAAAACAATGAAAACACAAGTTAACGAAATCAAAGAAGGACTGCAACATTTTCACGGAACGGAGATGTTCTACCGAATTCCATTATTAAGAACACGTTTTACGGACGGACTTAAATATTTGTCAGAAGTTGCCGAATGTTTTTGGCTCATTACGGACACTTCCGTAATCGCTAAAAGTTTGATGGACCGAAACGAATTCATAACCATAGACTTTAAAAAGTTGTCCGAGGAAGAACAACAGAATACCGGCTACGAAGCTGAAATCATCTACACCGACGGCAACGATACTATTTTGGAAAAACAGGGGTATCGGGCAACCGATTTTCCGCTCGATGAACTGCGGTTATTCTTTGTAAACGATACGCTGATGTTACCAAGCGAATACTAAAAACTAAAGCTATGGTATATCTCAATTTTACGGACCTGAGCGAAGAAGCTCAAAACCGACTTTTAGAAGATTCCAAAAAAGACGTGGAACGAAAATTTGGGGATAGTATCCGCAAATACGTAACCGAAAATTACACCTGTTTTGAAACGATGATCGAGGAAGAGGCGATGCGAAATCTGTATTGTTACACCTATGTGTTTAATCCTTGAAATCGTCAAATTATGATGCACGGACCTTTGAATTTTCAGAGGTCCTTTTTAATACAATAGGTTTCAAATCAATAAAAATCACTATCTTTATTTTGCTGAAATACAGCATTCAATTTTACGTAGGGTTATCCTTTTTTCGACTTTCGCCGATAACCGTACCCATCGAATAAACAACATATCGGAAATTCATTTCCCTGAAATGGCAATTGGCTTTTTAGCCAGATTGTAAGAAATTTTTGTTCGCCCGTGGCGAACGAAAAGGAGTAGCAAGAGGGTAACGGGCAGAGCCGCGTTACATATTCCTTTTAGTGCATAAACCATTGATTTTCAATTATTTGAAAATTAATGGATTATATAAGTTTCTTCGATTTGCGTCAAATGCCCTTGAACAGCCTGTAAACAGGGATGGATTTACGTCAAATGCACAAAAAAGCGAAAGAAAATGGACTCATTCATCACCATCAGGTTTAAACGGGCAACTGCCAAACGTTTTCAGGAATTTTCACGGACACACTTCAAATCGCACACCGAGGCAATGGCCACGATGCTCGATTTTTTCTTCTACAACGAAATCTCGCCCAAGGAAAAAATGGGCCCGACCGGAAGGACCATCGAAGCATCCATCAAGAAACGGATCAATGCAGTCATTGCCATTATGCGAGTTATGGAAAAGACCCAGACCAAACCCACGGTAGCGATGATAGAATCACTTTTTCAGGTCGAAGAACCAAGAAAGAAACCGTTGATCTTGGAAAAGAAATACGTGGAAGAAAAGAAGCAAGTTCGCTTTCAAGAAAGGAAAGACCCAAACAACGAACTCTAAATTTTGGAGCTATGTATATCACGATCACACCTCAAAAATTAGGGGGTACATATTCACAAAGTTCAACGGATTTTGTGGGCTACTTGGAGAAGGAAAATCAAGGTCCGGAGGAGGAACACCTGCCTGCCGGACAGGCAGGAATGGAGCAATTTTTCAACCAATATAGTGATGAAATTTCGGCAGAGGAAGTGGTCAGGGAAATTGATGGTAATACTGCCAAACTGGAAAAGACCGAACCTAGATTTTATTCGATAACGGTCAGTCCATCCAAATATGAATTGAACAGATTACAGAACAGCAGTGAAGATCTGAAAAACTATACCCGTGAGCTGATGAAGGATTATGTGGCATCCTTCAATCGGGAAATCAATGGACGCCCGATTACCATCGATGATATTAAATACTATGCGAAAATCGAACACCAACGAACCTTTAAGGGAACGGATAGAGAGATCAAAGAAAACCAACCTTACGCCACCAAAATACTTCAGCTAAAAACTGAAATCCGAAATATCCAAGAGGGGAGAAGCGAAGGAAATATAAAGGAGATGCAAAGAACGATCACGAGATTAGAAAAGGAAGCGCCACATCAATCCCGAGAATTCGGGCATCAACGAATTGTTCAGGGAATGCCAAAGCCTGGAAACCAAAGCCACATCCATATTATTGTAAGTAGAAAGGATGCTTCCAACAGTTTCAGTTTGTCGCCAGGTAGCAAACATAAAGCTTCGGAGGTTAAGATGCACGGAAAGAACGTGAAGCGTGGTTTTGACCGTGACAAATTTTTCGGGAAGGCAGAGAAGACCTTTGACAAGACATTTGGCTACCAACGGAACTTTGCGGAGACCTACAATGCAAGAAAGGAGTTCGTCAAAAATCCAAAAGTGTATTACGCTTCCCTGATGAAATTGCCTACCAATCAAAGAGCATTGGCGTTCAAAATAATGGGTAAAGCGGGCATCCCTATTATGCCGACCATTCCCGTCACAAAGGCACAACTGGCAATGAAGGTGGTTAATAGACTTCGACGTGGTGCAGAAGTGGCCATCAAATCAAGCTCCATCGGAATCTAATTTGGAAGTATGCAACTGGACAATCTCATAATGGTGTTTTTAATCATTGCTTTAACCGGTACTGGTTTCTATGCAATCTATCGGGTAAGCAGATATGCATTCATCATCAACTTTCTATTGCTTGGTGCCCTTGTGTTTTGGTTGAACCGAGATACACCGTTGATTTTGTTAGCACTCTATGTCGTTTGTCCTCTGCTATTGATTAATATAGGAATGTATGTTTTCTTGCATACGACGGACAAGCCAAAAAATGGAATTACCAAATACGAGGTCAACTTCGCCACCACCAAAGGAAATTTTAAACTGGACAACATCAAACGTGGTGCATCGGTCATCGGTTCTGCGGGAAGTGGCAAGACCGAAAGCGTGGTCTATGGATTTCTGAAACACTTCCGGAAAGAAGGCTTTTGTGGAATCATTCACGACTACAAAGATTTTGAGCTTACGGAGATGGCCTATCCACTTTTTAAGGATGGTGATATCCCGTTTAAGGTCATTTCCTTTGACAGAATCATACACAGGGTAAATCCTATCGCACCTCAGTATTTAGAGAACGAGGAAAGCGTAAACGAAGTGTCACGGGTATTGATTGAAAACCTTTTGGAGCAACGGGAATCTGGAACTACTGGAGCAACGAAATTCTTCAACGATGCTGCGGAAGGATTGGTCGGTGGATTGATTTGGAAATTGAAAACTACCTATCCTCAATTCTGTACATTGCCTCATTTAATAGCTGTTTATCAATATCTGGATACGGAGAGCCTTATCAAGTTCTTGGAGACGAATACAACATCAAGAGCGATGGCAGATGCCTTTATTAGTGGCAAGGATTCTGAACGGCAAACGGCAGGGGTAAAAAGTACCTTGGCCAATGCGCTCAAACGTATTAGTACCCAGCGTATTTTTATGGCGTTATCTGCAGATGAAGTACCGCTCAATATAAACAATGAAGATAATCCTGCTGTAATTTCGATTGTGAACAATCCAAAATTTGAGACTTCCTATTCGCCGGTTATTGCCACGATCATTCACACCATTACCAAGCAAATGAGCGTTCGGAATTCTAAACCTTCATTCTTGCTGATGGAGGAAGCGCCAACGATACGATTATTGAATATGCACCGCATTCCAGCAACACTAAGGAGTTACAACATTTCTACGGTGTATGTGATGCAGGACAAAATTCAAAACGATATGATGTATGGCGACAAGGCAAGCAAGGCAATATTGAGCAATCTTTCCTATCAGTTTTTCGGTAAGGTCAACGACCCGGACACCGCCAAATATTATGAACGATTCTTTGAGATCGTGAAGGACCCGACCAAAAGTGTGAGTCGGGGCTATAGCCTGGATTTTGACACACGGGTCATCACAGGGGAAAGGGAAATCCCAAAAATTAGGGCAGATGTATTCTTTCGTTTGAAACAAGGTGAATTTATCACCTATGCTGATGGGAAGGATAAGAAGGTGCAATTCAAATTACAGAGTATTGAAAGAGGGCTTCCACAGAATGGTAAAGAATTTTCAAATAAAGATTTAGAGGAGAATTTTGAGAGGATTTACAATGAGGCTAAGTCGATTTTCAATAATTGAAAAATATTGTTCTAATGGAGATGCTTAGTAGTTGGAATTGGTTTTTTGTTTCTTGGCGTTCCATTCAAAAGAACCAATAAACTCGCCTGTTGAGAATTCTTTTCTCCTTTTGTTGAATGTCATTCTGCACTTAATAGGGCAAACTCCTTTACTGTTAACCTTGGATTTGTTCAAGTAGAACAAAACTGACAGTGTTTTTTGATTCATAATAATCACTTAGTTTAAATTTCAAATAAGTTGTGCCAACTTAAATACCTAATATTTTGAATGCTAATCCCGCAGGGATAATTTAAATATTTACGAGCAGCAAGAGCAAGAGCAAGAGCAAGCGCAAGAGCAAAAAAAACTATTTGATAATGATTATCTTGGAGTAGTATTTGAAAGTTAAAATAGGGATACTATGTTGATGATTTCTAAATCTAAAATAAAGCAAGGGTTAGCACACCATTCTTTAAATAGAATTTCAATCGAGTGATGAAGGATTTTTCAATTGATGATATCATACTTAAAATGCTCATAAATCATCACCATGGCCAAAGTGTCTAATTCGCAATACTTTAAAAGGGCATTGGTAATCTCGTCACGTTCATTTTGCTCCATGTCAACATATTGTAGTTTGGCATAAGCGGTAAGCGCTGCGCCACCATCTGCAATCCCATCCAATTCAGAGATAGTGTCATCTAAATCAAGCATACTCCATCCATCAAATAGCGGAGGTAGTATTTTGTATGGGTTAATGACTTCATCCCCGTTTTTTTCTAACCAAATTTGATTTCCCTCAAAATTGGTACTACCTACGTTTATATTGCCAATTGGTAGTGCGTACTTTTTTTGTAAATAGGGACTAGAATGTAAACTTGCCGGTAAAACCGCTTTTAAGCTATTTGAACCTTTTGTTAAGGGATTGTAATAGTAATCCTTGACAACTTTATTTAAGTCAACCATACTGCGATTGCCTGTCCATTGGTCCACATTGTCTTTAGTAGCGGTGGAAATGGATTTTAAAAATGAAATTAATTCTTGGGCATCATGTTCACTGCTTGTCTGCAATTGCGAAATAATGGCATTTACAATCGTGTTTTCATGGGCTGCAAATCTAAATATGGTTCCTTGGTCTTTGGAAAGCGATGTTTGTAAAGCGCGGGCAAATTCAAAATTGGGAAATTCCCCAGGAGTATTATTGATGTATTCACTTTTATGTTCAATACTTCCGTCCTCATTTAGTTGGTGGTGTGAAAACTGAAAGGCAACTTGTTCATAGGGTCTTCTGCCCTTTGTAAAGGGTAGGGCAACCGTACTGGTTTCAAAATCGATAAAATGCAATGGAAATTTCCAAGTGTCCATTTCCTGTTTTAGTTCCTCTTTTAAAACAAAAATAGAGTTATCATTTTGTTGGGCTTTTTCTACTTGAATCCATTGCCGTTCCGAAGCCGATAATCTTCCGGCTTCTGGTTTTATGTTAATGTCTTCCTCGGTGACAGCATCCATCAACAATCGGTTTTCCTCAACCAGATTTTTTCCTCTAAAATTCCAAATCTCAAAGGCATTGTGTTTCTCGAAATCTGAAGGTTTCCAGTTATGTTGTTTTTTAAAGCAATACTTAAATCCAGATTTTAATCCTTCCTTTTCCTGTTCTTCCGTTGTCTTAAATTCACAATCCTTACAGCTACCAAATTTGGTTGGCCAATTTAAATATTGATTGTTTTGGTAGGAATCCTTAAAGAGATTAATAGATTCTTCAAAAGATAGATTATCAAAATAGGGATATTCATTTGCGATGATTCCATTGATAAGATCATCTACATTGACTTCAGAAAGGACCGAATCTCCAATTTCATCAATGGAGGAAATACTGGTAACGGCATCCGTTCTAGGATTACCGTCTTTAGGTATGCGGAACAATTGGTTAAGACCATCAACCTTTGCCGTTTTGGTTTTGTTCGCCATTAGAAGATAGGCTTCAAACGTAAATTGGGGATAAGCCTTTTGCGCTACATATTTCTGGAAAGCCAAATCAAAAAGATATGATTTCCAGCCACTGTTAATCCCACCTCGTTTTCCGAGAAATAGAAATTCATCATTGGGGTCAAACGATTTGGCTTTGACTTCTATGAGTTTAATGTGGTTTCCTTTTTTTGAAATAATGTCTGTACGGATGAAAAGGCCGTTATGCCCAATGGCTGCTTCATATATTGAAACAACATCTTTGGTCAAATGTTTTTGAGTAAGATTCTTGGCCCTGTCATACTCATAATTTTCAGTATCAATAAAAATTCCACCTGGGTAATGCAAACGCGCCAATGCCTCGACCTGAAACCCACCCTTTGCCAGTGCCTGTAAAAAGGAATCATCCAAACTTTGGTTGGCATATTCCTTTTTTGAGGTGAAATATAGTTTATTTGGGCATTCCAGTCCTAGCTTGAAACGGGATTTGGTTAGTGGTTTCATTTTTTGAATTTAGTTGGCCTAGATTTAATGCCATTTGAATTATAATAAACTTAGTAAAAAACTTATAAAATTATATGACAGGTTTATTTATAACCAAATCATTGATTTTACATAGGGTTTCTGCATAAGCACAATAAGAACGGAATAATCTAGGCCAGCGAACTTAAGTAAGTTTGGCTTAAGCAAAGGAAACAGGATTTTTTTTGATTTGATTACGGGAATCAGTAATAAAAATCGACAAAAAGCCATAATTTGTACGCAATACTTTAAAAACGGGAAAATCATCGTACAAGAAAACTCTCGACGTAATGAAATTTTTAAGGAAGCATATTATTAATAGTTAAGGTGTCAGGGACTTGATCGTAAGTTGTTACCTTAAAAAGCAAAACAATACATGGCAAAAAAAACAACCAAAAAAGAAAAATCAATAGAAGAATCACTTTGGGATTCTGCCAACAAACTAAGAGGTTCTGTAGAGCCATCGGAATACAAGCACGTTGTCTTAGGTTTAATATTCCTAAAGTTTGCCAGTGATAAGTTCGAAGCGCGTAAAGAAGAACTCATCGCAGAAGGCAAAGAAAAGTATCTAGAAATGAAAGAGTTCTACAATATGAAGAACGTCTTTTTCTTACCACCCTTAGCACGTTGGTCTTATATCATACAAAATGCAAAGCAAGACGATATTGCCTTAAAGATAGATACGGCGCTACACACTATTGAAAAAAACAACCCATCACTTAAAGGTGCATTGCCAGATAATTATTTTTCACGATTACAACTTGATATTAGCAAGCTCGCTGCCTTATTGGATACCATTAATAATATTGATACCCAAAAAGACAAAGCTCAGGATATTGTAGGGCGTGTTTACGAATATTTCTTATCCAAGTTTGCCATTGCAGAAGGAAAAGGGAAAGGAGAGTTCTACACGCCAAAAAGTATCGTAAACCTTATTGCCGAAATGATAGAACCTTACGAGGGTATTATCTATGATCCTGCTTGTGGTTCTGGTGGTATGTTTGTACAGTCTATAAAGTTCATAGAAAGCCATCACGGAGATAAACGTAATATCTCTATCTACGGACAAGAATATACCAATACCACCTATAAACTAGCTAAAATGAACCTTGCTATACGTGGCATATCAGGTAATCTGGGTGAAAAGGCAGCCAATACCTTTGCAGACGATCAACACAAAGATTTAAAGGCCGATTATATTATGGCCAACCCACCTTTTAACCAAAAAGACTGGCGAGCCGATAATGAATTAATAGACGACCCACGTTGGATGGGTTATGAAGTGCCACCAACAAGCAATGCCAATTATGGTTGGATTCTTACTATGGCATCTAAACTATCAGAAAATGGTATAGCTGGTTTTTTACTAGCCAACGGAGCTCTTTCTGGTGGAGGGGAGGAATATAAGATTCGTAAAAAATTGATTGATAATGGATTGGTAGAAGCCATTGTGATTCTACCTCAAAACATGTTTTACACGACAAATATCAGTGTCACCTTATGGATTTTAAATAAGAATAAAACGGACAATACTAGAAATATTGGTGATGTCTCTAGAGACTACAGAAATCGTAAAGACGAAATCTTGTTTATGGATTTAAGACAGATTGGTATACCGTTTGAAAAGAAATACATCCAGTTCAGTCCAGAGCAAGTAAATACAATTTCTGAAACCTATCACAATTGGCAACAAAAAGAATCCCCTCTTGAGAGGGGTGCCGAAGGCGGGGTGTGTTATCAAGATATCCCAGAATACTGTTACAGCGCACACTTAGACGAAGTAAAGAAAAAAGACTATTCCTTAGTGCCAAGTAAATATATTGAGTTTGTGAATCGGGATGAAAACATCAACTTCGATGAAAAAATGGAAACTCTTAAAGAAGAATTTACAGACTTACTGAAAGAAGAACAAAAATCAAAACAAGAGTTATTGCAAGTATTTAAAGAGCTAGGGTTTGAGATCGAATTATAAAAGAATAGGTGACCATATAGAACTTGTTGATGAGCGCAATAAGGAACTCAACGTTGACCTGCTTTTAGGGCTGAGTATTTCTAAACAGTTTATTCCATCTGTGGCAAATACAGTTGGAACAAACATGAAGAACTACAAGATCATCAAAAAAGGTCAGTTTGCATGCAGTATCATGCAGGTAAGACGAGATGGGAAAATGCCATTAGCCTTGTTGCAAGATTTTGATGAAGCCATAATTTCACAAGCCTATCCAGTTTTTAGAGTAATTGATGAAAACAAATTACTTCCCGAATATTTAATGATGTGGTTTTCAAGAAGTGAATTTGATAGACAAGCAACTTTTCACGCTGTTGGTGGTGTAAGAGGGAGTTTAGAATGGGACGATTTTTTAGACTTTGAATTACCAATTCCTTCAATTGAAAAACAACAGGAAATCGTTAACGAGTACAACACCATTACCAATCGCATTGCGCTTAACGAACAACTCAATCAAAAACTTGAAGAAACAGCTCAGTATATTTTTAATTCTTGTTTCCAATGGAATAAAAAAGAAGAATGGGAAGAGACCAGACTTGGTGATATTATTGAAATTCGAGGAGGGTTTTCTTATCACAGTAGTGACATAGGTAAAGGAAATGCTTATTTGTTAGGGATGGGTTGTATTTCATTTACAGATAGGTTTTTGGAAGATGGGATGCGTCTTTATTCTGATGATTTTCCTGATAGACATTTGGTAAAACCGAGAGATATTGTGATTGCTACTCGACAACAATCTGAAAATATGCCGATTTTAGGTTACCCAGCAATGATACCTGGAGATTTGGAAAACGAAAAGCTAATTATTGCGACTAATCTATATCGCGTATCGAATAAATCGGATATAAGTAATGAAATACTGTACCAATTGTTTAGAAGCCCAGATTATATCGAACGAATTAAGTTAAACACCAAGGGGACTACAGTAGGAATGATTACAAAAGATGCTATTGAAGATTACTACTTCAAACTACCACCATCCGATATAATTGAAAAACTTCGTTTACAATTAAAAGCTTTAGTGGATTTTATCTTTGTAAAAAGAAAAGAGATTAAAAGCCTTATGGAAATGAGAGCACTACTTCTCTCAAAAATGACTAAGGTTTAGGTTGAAGTAGAAATAGTTAATAAACAGCATAATTATGAAAATCAAGACAGTAAAACTTAAAAACTTCAGAAGTTATAAAGAAGAAGTTCCAATAGACTTAAATGACTTAACTGTATTTGTTGGTAAAAATGATATTGGTAAATCTACTGTTTTAGAAGCCTTGGATATTTTCTTCAATGAGGGTAAAGGTGCAATTAAAATGGATAAAGATGATGTTAATAAAGGAGCCTTGTCTGAAGGTGATGATGAAATAATTATTTCTGTTGTTTTTGAAGATTTTCCAGATGAAATATTAATTGACGCCACAAACCCTACAACATTATCAGGTGAATATCTTCTTAATGCTGATGGTTGTCTAGAAATAAGTAAGCGATACAAGAATGGTGGAAAAGAAAAGGTGTTTATTAAAGCAAATCACCCAACTAATTCAGATTGTTCTGATTTGTTGTTGAAGAAACAAACTGAATTAAGAAAAATCATAAATGATGGTAGTATTGAATGTGCTGATAAGACTAGAAATGCTATAATGCGTAAAGCAATTTGGGAAAGTGTTGATGAACTCGAATTGAGTGATATTGAAATTGATGCTTCCAAAGAAGACGCAAAGAATACTTGGATAAAATTAAAGGAGTTTATGCCTTTATTTGTCTTGTTTCAATCAGATAGAAAGAACCATGATGGTGATAGCGAAGTTCAAGACCCATTGAAATTTGCCGTAGAACAGATTTTAAAGGGTGACTCGATTAAAGAAAAGCTGAAAGAAGTTGCTGATGAAGTTGAGAGAAAATTGACGGAAGTTGCCAAGGGTACGCTGGAAAAATTGAATGAAATGAATCCTGACATTGCAGAAAGTTTAATACCTGTCATTCCTGGCACAGAGACTTTAAAATGGAAAGATGTTTTTAAAAGTGTAACTATTTCTGGAGATGAAGGCATTCCAATTAACAAGAGAGGAAGTGGTGTAAAGCGATTAATACTATTGAATTTCTTTCGGGCAGAAGCAGAAAGAAGAAAAGATGAAGAAGGGTTGCCTGCTATTGTTTACGCCATTGAGGAACCAGAAACATCCCAACATACAGAGCACCAGAAGATATTAATAAGGTCATTTATTGATTTATCTGAATTGGATAGTACTCAAATTTTGCTTACTTCACATAGCCCAATGGTAGTGAAAGAATTAGATTTTTCAAATTTGAGACTTATTTCAATAGATGATGAGCGCAATAAGAATATTGAAGCTATTGAGGCAGGTCATCTTCCTTACCCTTCTTTAAATGAAATTAATTACAGTGCTTTTGGTGAGATAACAGAAGAATACCACAACGAATTATTTGAACATCTGAAAACAGTGCATGCGGAAGATGTTGGTATAAAAAGATTTGACCAAAATTATTTCCAAGCTGTAAAAGGTGAACCTAATAATTGTCCGTGGATGGCAAATCCTAATAAAGTTTCTATTCACACTCATGTAAGGAATCAAATACATCATAGAGCTGACTGTGGCACTGCCTCTTTTGAAGATTTGTCGTATTCCATTGGTAAAATGAGAGAATTTATAATCGAAGAAGTATAATTATGTCTACAATAAAACTCAATCAGAAATTAAAACGTTTAGAAGTTCAAAATTTTGAAATAGACAATGATATTGTCTTTAACTATTTTGATAATTTACCAGCAAAAGAGCGTGATGATAAGTTGATACGAGCTATGTATATAGGCGTCCTGGCTTTAATGGAAGATCGTTTATCATCGTTTCTTTCTAAAACATCTAATGAGCTAGGTACAGAGTTAGAAAGTTTGAAGATGATTTTCGAGATGAAAAAAGAGCTCTTTTATAAATCGACTATCAAAGGGACTTTGGCAGAAGATGAAATTGCAGAAGCACTTAATGATTATTTTAAGTCTAAGCGCATGAAAGATGTGGCGCTGTTAACAGGAAATGCAGTAGGAGAATTAGCCAAAAACAAAACAGGGGATATTATTTGCCAAGTTAATGGTGATACAGACTTAAAAATCGCCATAGAGTGTAAGTTTGATAAAAGTATTAAGCTTGGTGAGATTAACTCGAAAGACCTTTTTATTAGAAAAACAGATACGGCTTGGAGTCAGCTTATTGAGTCCAATGCCAATCGTAACTCTAAAGTAAGTTTAATAGTTTTTGATATTTCATTAGTTGATAATTCTATTTTAAAATACACAGAAAATGTAGGCTATATCCCAGAGATAGGATTTGTAGCCATTATAGATTCTCAAAAGGGGGATTATAGCAATCTTATGATAGCCTATATGTTAGCAAGAGATATAGCTATCAACGCAAAAACTATAGAATTAGATAAAGAGGTTTTAGCAGTTATTGTAACTCGTATTATTAAGGATATTAATGAAATAAAAGCGATTAAGACCTTGGTAGAAAAGAATATAAATAACAATAAAGACATCCTTAAACAGCTTGAAAAGTCTATGTTGCTCATGGATTTCAATCAAAAATATCTCACTCAATTTTTAGCCACGGGAACATTAACTAAAAAGGATTTGCTAGAATTCTATATGGGTGAAGAAATTAAAGATCAGTATAAGTTGATTGAGAAAGACATTAATGAATTATAAGATATAATATGGCAAAATATAGCGTACACCAACAACCCGTAGAAACTTTATTAAGTTGGATAAAGTCAGGCGATATCGCCATACCAGAAATACAGAGGCCATTTGTATGGAAAGCAGCTAAAGTAAGAGATTTAATAGATTCCTTGTATCAAGGCTATCCTGTTGGCTATATTATTACATGGCGTAATCCTGATGTAAAACTTAAAAATGGTGAACTATCGGCTGGTAAAAAAGTATTGATTGATGGTCAACAACGTATTACAGCTTTAACAGCTGCTATTGTTGGGCAACGGGTGTTGAATAAAAACTATAAAGAAGTGAATATTCGTATTGCTTTTAATCCTTTAACTGAAAAATTTGAAGTATTAAATAAAGCTATCGAAAAAAGCAGCGAATGGATTAATAGCATTAATCCTATTATAAATGACGAGATTTCAATCACAAAAGCCATTAGAAACTACATGCAGTTAAACCCTGATGCTAATGAAGATTTTATAGAGGATAGAATAGAAAATCTTAAACGTATCAAGAACAAACAAGTTGGTATTATTGAGTTAGATCATTCATTAGATATTGATACGGTTACCGAAATATTTATTCGTATCAATCAAAAAGGTGTGGTATTAAGTAATGCCGATTTTGTGATGTCTAAAATTGCGGCAGACGAGCAGCATGGCGGCAACAGAATGCGAAAATTAGTAGATTACTTCTGTAGGCTAATTGTGGATAAAGGGTTTAATAAACATATTGTAGATAATGACAAAGAATTTGCTAATCATGAGTATTACAAGGCCTTAAAATGGATGGCAACAGGTAGTGATGATTTGTACGTTCCAAACTATATTGATGTATTACGTGTGTCTTACACCTATAAATTTAGTAGAGGTAAGTTCAGTGATTTGGTAGCTTTATTATCTGGTAGAAACTTTGAAACTAGAACCTATCAAGAAGAGATTGCTGAAAGAAGTTATGCCATGTTATCCGAAGGTTTAATGGATTTTGTGAACCAAACGAACTATCAGCGTTTTATTATGTTGGTACAATCTACAGGGTTAATAAATAGCAAGCTCATTTCATCAAAGAATAGCCTTAATTTTTCATATGCTTTATATTTAAAATTACGAAAAGAAGGTATGGCTGAAACCGAAGTGCAGCATTATGTGAAACGTTGGTTAATCATGTCATTATTGATTGGTAGATATTCTGGTTCATCAGAATCAATGATAGATGAAGATATTAAACAAATCAATGAAAAGGGAATAGCCGCATATTTAACTCAAATGGAGCAAAACAATCTTGGAGAAGGTTTCTGGGATTTTAGTTTGGTTTCAGATTTAGAAAGTTCCAGTGTCAATAACAATGCCTATAATGTGTATTTAGCTGCGCAGTGCAATGCAAATGCAACAGCATTTCTATCAAAAAGCATGAAGATTAGTAGCCTCATAGAGCAACGAGGCGATATTCATCATATTTTCCCGAAGAAGTATTTAAGTGATAATGGATTCATCCAACGCCAATATAATCAAGTAGCTAATTTTGTTTACACAGAACAAGCAACAAATATTAAAGTAGGTAAGAAGCCACCTGAGGAATATTTAGCGCAAGTAATAGTAGAAATACAAGATGGGGTCTTTAATATAAGTACTATAGATTCAAGAATTACATTAGAAAGTAATTTGAGGAATAATGATATTCCAAATGTTTTGTACACCGCTACCTATGACGATTATAATGATTTTCTGAAGGCAAGACGTATATTGATGGCACAAAAAATAAGAGCTTATTATGAGCAATTATAAGAAATATTTAATATAATTTTTGAAGAGTGAAATTCACCGAAGCACAATTAGAACAAGCATTTATAGAACTTTTAGAACAAAAGGATATTCCTCATGTTCTTGGCACTGCTATTGAAAGAGCACCAGATGAAGTTTTAATAACCAAAGATTTACAATCGTTTTTGCTCAATCAATATAAAAAAGAACAGCTCACTGTTAATGAGGCAGCGCAAATTATAAGAGAGTTACAAGTATTACCTGCTTCAGATTTATATGAAAGTAACAAGGCGGTGATGACCAAATTGTCTAACGGTTTTAAGTTTAAACGTGAGGATCGCAGTCAAAAAGACATTTGGATCTACCTTATAGACTACAGCAATAAAAATAACAATACCTACAAAATTGTTAATCAATTAGAAATTGAGGGTTCACAAAGACGGATTCCGGATGGTATTCTATACATCAATGGACTGCCGGTCGTGGTATTTGAGTTTAAAACTTCTATTCAAGAAGATGTAACTATATGGAATGCATTTGAGCAATTAACAGTGCGTTACAAAAGAGATATTCCAGAGTTATTTAAATACAATGCGTTTTGTGTAATTAGTGATGGCGTCAATACTAAAGCAGGTTCGTTCTTTGCGTCTTATGAGTTCTTTTATGCATGGCGTAAAATTGAAGGCTCAAAAATGGAGGTAGATGGTATAGATTCTATGTTTACTTTAATCAATGGCATGTTTCATCAGGATCGTTTAAGAGACATTATTAAAAACTTTATTTACGTCCCAGATTCCTCAAAAAAGGATGAGAAAATTTTAGCACGTTATCCACAGTATTATGCTGCTAATAAACTCTATAAAAATATTATAGCGCACCAAAAACCTCATGGAGATGGTAAAGGTGGAACCTATTTTGGTGCTACAGGTTGTGGAAAGAGTTTCACCATGTTATTTTTAACACGCTTGTTGATGAAGTCGATTCATTTTTCGAGTCCGACCATTGTATTAATAACCGATAGAACAGATTTAGACGATCAGCTTTCAGGTCAGTTTACAAATGCCAAGGGATATATTGGAGACAATTTTGTAAAGAGTGTGGAAAGCCGGGCAGAGTTGAGAACCTATTTACAAGATCGCCAAAGTGGTGGTGTGTTTTTAACGACCATACATAAATTTACAGAGGATACCCAATTACTAACCGATAGAACGAATGTGGTTTGTATTTCAGATGAAGCACATCGAAGTCAAATCAATTTAGACCAAAAAGTAAGCGTCACAGAGAAAGGCGTTGTAAAATCATATGGATTTGCGAAATACCTACATGATTCGTTACCAAATGCCACGTATGTAGGATTTACAGGAACACCAATAGATGCCACTTTAGATGTATTTGGAGACATTGTGGATGCATACACCATGACGGAATCGGTAAGAGATGAAATCACAGTGCGCATTGTCTATGAAGGTCGCGCCGCCAAAGTGCTTCTTAAAAACGAAAAACTTTACGAGATAGAAGAATACTATAATAAAGTAGCCGAAGAAGGCGCTAATGAATATCAAATAGAAGAAAGTAAAAAGGCATCGGCAAATATGAACAGCATTTTAGGCGATCCTGAACGCTTAAAAGCCTTAGCAGAAGACTTTGTAAAGCACTACGAAAGTAGAGTGAGTGAAGGGGCAACTGTGAAGGGTAAAGCTATGTTTGTAAGTAGCAGTAGACAAATAGCTTACGAGTTTTATAAAAATGTGATTGCCTTACGTCCTGAATGGGCAGTAGTTAAAATTGCGGAAGAAGGCGTTGAATTATCAGATAAGGATAAGCGTGAAATCAAACCAATGGAACGCATCAAGATGATAATGACGAGAGGGAAGGATGACCCTAAAGATATGTATGATGCATTAGGCACCAAAGAATATCGCAAGGAACTAGATCGTCAATTTAAAAATGAGAAGTCCAACTTTAAGATTGCCATTCTTGTCGATATGTGGTTAACAGGCTTTGATGTGCCATTTTTAGATACCATTTACATTGATAAGCCAATTCAGCAACACAATCTCATTCAAACCATATCTAGAGTTAACAGAACTTATAAAGGAAAAAATAAAGGATTGGTAGTAGATTACATTGGGATTAAAAAACAAATGAATTTGGCTTTAGCACATTACAATAAAGCAGATAGCCAAAACTTTGAGGATATACAGCAATCCATAGTAGTGACAAGAGATAATCTAGATTTATTGCACAAAATATTTCATTCGTTTGATGCCAAAGGATATTTCCGTGGCAATGCATTAGAGCAACTCAATACTTTAAACGAAGCTGCCGAGTTTGTTCAACTCACGGAAGATTTAGAAAAGCGTTTTATGTTTATTGTTAAACGTTTAAAAGCCGCTTATGATATTTGTTCAGGTAGTGGAGAAATTAATGAGGCAGAGAAAGATTATATCCATTTTTATTTAGCAGTAAGGTCTATTGTTTTTAAACTTACCAAAGGCAATGCTCCAGATACGGCACAGATGAATGCCAAGGTAAGAGAAATGATTAAGAATGCCTTAGCCAGTGAAGGCGTAGAAGAAATTTTTAAGCTTGGAGAAGGTGACAGCAAGGAATATGACATTTTTGATGATTCATACTTAGCTAAACTCGAAAAAATCAAACTACCGAATACAAAAATCAAGCTCTTGCAACAACTTCTAGCTAAGGCTATAGGTGACTTGAAAAAAGTAAACAAAGTCAAAGGGACTGATTTTTCAAAAAAGATGCAGACGCTTGTAGAGCGCTATAATGAGCGACGAGAAGATGATGTGCTGCGAAGTGACGTCTTAGAGGATTTTACAGATGAGATTATAGATTTATATCATGCTATCAAAAAAGAACGAGGCTCTTTTAAAGACTTAGGAATTGATTTTGAAGAAAAAGCTTTTTATGATATACTTAAAGAACTATGCTTTAAGTATGATTTCACATATCCAGAAGACAAACTCATTCTATTAGCACAAAAGGTAAAGGAGGTAGTTGATGATAAAGCCAAATTTACGGATTGGAGTAAGCGTTCAGACATCAAAGCAGAATTAAAAGTAGATCTTATTATTTTATTGGCTGAAAATGGGTATCCACCTGTTGACAGAGATGAAGTTTATAAAGAAATTTTTGAGCAGGCTGAGAATTTTAAGAAGTATAATAATTAAAAATAATTAACCTACAATGAGTACATTTTTAACAGGCAAAGCACTAGAGAAAGAAATTGATAAAATTATATGGGATGCTGAAGAAGTGTTATTAATAGTATCACCATACATTAAATTAGATACCCATTTTAAAGATCTTTTTGAAAAGCATAGCCATAATGATTTTTTGAAAATTATATTAGTATTTGGTAAAAATGGAAAAAAAGTCAGTAAAAGTCTTAGTAAACAAGACTTCGAGTTTTTTAAACAGTTTCCAGATATTAGTATTATTCATGCGCCTCAATTACATGGTAAGTACTATGGTAATGAAATGAAAGGTATAATAACATCTGTAAACTTATATGATTACTCCTTTACTCATCAAAATATAGAGTTTGGTGTATTCAATGAGCAATCAATTATGGATTCATTTAAGCTTGGAAAAAGTAACGTAGATAATGATGCGTTTAATAAGTGCATGGAAGTGGCAGAGAAAAGTCAAGTTGTTTTCATTAGACGTCCACTTTACAAGATGGATAAAGGACTTTTCAAATCAAGTAAATCCTATATGAAATCTGAAATTTTAATAGATGAAACTGAATACTATTATGGTTTGTTTAAGAAGGAAAGGACGACTAAAAAACTAAATGATTTCCCTGATGAATTAGATGTTGATTCAAAAGATTATAAGAGGCCAGAACGCGAAAGTAAAAAGAAGCCTAACAAGGTTAAATCAGTTTCGAAATCGATAAAAAAGAAGAATGATATGGGTTACTGCATAAGAACAGGTGTTGAAATACCTTTCAATCCAGAGCAACCCCTATCTAAAGAGGCTTGGAAAGTTTGGAATAAATTTGGTGACGCGCATTTTCCAGAGAAATATTGTCATAAAACAGGTAAAAATTCTAATGGTAAAACGAGTATGGCTAATCCAGTTTTGTGAAGTTCTATTAAGTGAACATGCATGATAGAAAGATTATTAATGCTTTGCATTTGCTTTGTTAGTCACTGAAACAAGTTCAGTATAAACGAGATGATGGTTCAATATATTCCTGATGTTAATCGGATTAAAGTTATTCCAAAAAATGGAAAGATATCAAAGATGAAATAGCCGTTAAATAATTCGTGCTATAGTTAAAAGTTCAAGTAAAGTAAGTTCAACTTAGATTCGGTTGTTGTTGTGAATTAGAAAACCGTAGGTAATTTGAATATTAAAATAAGTGTGTTTCGATTAAATTTGTAGAATAGACACAATGAACTTAAATTAAATCGATGGACGATTCAACCACATTTCCATTAGTGTTATTATTAATATTTGGTTTTATTTGGCTAATTCCATTAATATCAATTATTTTTTCTAGTAAAACAAGAGGGGGAGAGAAGCTGGCGTGGGTCCTAGCCGTGCTCTTCATCTCTTGGTTTGCTTGGATATTCTATTTATTGCTTGCTCCATTAAAAAAGAAGAATTAAAACGCATAACAACATCAAATATAGCCAATGCTAATGCTTAAATAAAGTATAGCATTTTCAATCAGGATTATTAATAAACCTATGCGATATTTTAAGCTCAATATTTCGCTCGCCATCTTTCTCGTTCAGTTCTAAAATTGCCCTATGGTCATTGGACAAGGAAAATTTGGGTAAGACATAAACGAATCTTACCGTCTCATTTTCTACAATCTTTGATGGCAGATGGTGCTTATAAATCGGTTCCTGATACAAACGTTGTAAAGATTTCCTTTTCCCTTTTTGTTTTGTTTCAACCGAGAATTTCAAAAAATTCAAATCATAATCTAATGATGATGTATTCTCTATTTCAATTACAAAGTAGAGTTCTTCCTTGTCAAATACGATATTCGTTACGCTAAGCACAATACCATCGTTCCGTATTTGAAGTGTTCTTATGGGCTGTTTGGTGTTTAATAAGTAGGTACAGGCACGTAAGTAGTAGTCTGTATTGTTTGATAGTTGTTTTTTTTTGGTCAGTATTGGTAAGGCTAGATTTGGCCTTTCATTACCAATAGCGCTCGATAATGGGATGAAATAATTGAGTTTGGAAAGCTGTGCCTTATACCTTACGATATACGAAAAAACTGCTCCATTTCGGTTGACTACCAGAAGATTACTTTCCTTTCCGGGCTTTGCCTGTAGCAGTCCAAAATACTGTTCTTTTTCACGATTGTAGGTAAATACAAAATTATCCGAACCGGTGATTCCTTGGTGTATGGGTTCAGGAAAAAAGAGTGCAACGGTTTTGGTATCGTTGGCATAAATGGTGTCGAGGACTGTTGATGTTTGCGCTGTAGCCTGTGCCAAGCAGAGTCGAGGCACGAAAGTGGTAGCTAATATCAAGGATGAAATAAATACATATCTTTTCATAGGAATGCGTTTTAAAATGCCCATTATGGGCTCATAATTTTGGTTTTAGAATAAGTCTGTAATTGTTCAATACGGTCACTTTAACGTTCCGGTTATTACGCCTGAGAACTTTGGTAATTCCACTCACCTGCGGGACACTTGGTATGTTGATATCGCCAATAATATCGTCCAGAACTTCATTGGTAGCTTCAGCTCGAAAGTTGTTTTCTACATAGATACCTTCGCTGCCATCCTGTAAATCGAACGCTTTGAGCTTGGTAGGATGATGATTGATATTTTCGATTTCAATCAAGGCACGATTGGGCTGAAAACGTATGAATCCAAAAACTAAGGTATTCTTGGGCATGTGCTTACCATTAATGGTAGCTGCTTTAGTCAGGCGCATTCTTAGTCGGGTATTTGCCATAACTATTTGGTCGCCATCGACTACAATAGAAATAGTTTCATCCGTATCACCGATGATTGAAAAGTCATTGGGTTTGGGCGAAGCAGCAAAGAATAATTGATGTTCCAGGCCTAATTCCTTGGATTGAATTTTTTGCGCTCTCTTCACTTCGGCTGCATCCATCGGCTCTATTTCCTTTTGAGCTACTTTCTTCTGTCCGAAGTTTTGATACCGCTTTTCGGAATAGTGAATCCTGCCTGCATCGTAAATACTATCCACAATACGTTCCTTTTCACGTTCTGGCAGATTTGGATCATAGTAACCCAAAGAATCGATTAGCTTTTCATCATAGATACTGGGTGCGTTGTGCTCACGTACTTCTTTCAAATCATTGACGGCATCCAATTTAGAATCGTACTCCTTTTGGTTTTCTTCCAAATCAGGTACCAAGGTCTGTTCAAGATTTTCATTCTCACTTTCATCGTCGCCCATAACCATAAGGGAATAGGAAATCAGGAAGATCAAGATTACGGCTAAAACTGCTGCAAATACTATTTTGTTTTTGTCTATTTTCATAATCGTGGTTTTTAAAATGCCGATTATCGGCTCAATTTTCATTTGTAACTTTTTTTAAGGTGTTTTCGAAGTAATCGGTAATCAATAATCCGTGCGGATTGTTAGGGAAATTTCGGTCGACCATTAACAGGTTTCCGGTGGAAACCAATTCATAGGTGTCAATAATAGAACCTCTATTAATTTCAAAAATGGTCGTAGTAGTAAAACTGTACGAACTATTCTTCTCTGTAATGCTAGATTCGATACTCAGCACTTTTTGAACCAAGGAATATTGCAATAACCGGTTATAGACACCATCTGCCTTTTTCTGCCGATACAGGTTGTCCACGGAACTGTTACCCAGCCAAAGCGCTTTTCCCAAATTCCGTACGTAATTACTGGCATCTATGTTATAGAAATAATGGTGGAACAGTTCTAAATGTGCCAATGCCTCCACTTTAAAATTCTCTTTTTGGGCAACAAGTTTTAGCGGAATGATGCTGCCATCGGTATTGATTGCAAAGGCACTATTAAGTGCATTCTTATTGGTGGTAAAAGCCATCCAAAGTGAAAAAGTACTGGATAGCATTGCACAAACAACTACTGTTGAAACGATGAATCGGTTTAATTTTAAGACGTTGTAAATATTTCTGTATGGTGTTTTCATTCTGATTTGAATTAGTTGGTAAACAGTCTCAGGGTAAATGACGTGGCGCGTCTGTATAATTTGAATTTCAGGAAGACAATGAAACCTACCGACCCTAGCTGCACGACCGGTGCAAAAAAGCCTTGACCCACATCCGTACCGAAAAGGTTTGTCCAATAATTAGTGTTGATTTCCGTATAGATCGCATTGATAAAAATATTGACCAGAAAGAAGCCCGGGACGAGCATATACACCGCAGCATACAGCTTAAAAAAGGTATATGCCAAGGAACGGAACTTCTCGAATACGGCCAGGCTTATGACCAAGGGGAAAAAGGCTTGCATTATGCCCAAAAGGAAGAAACGCTCTGCCAAGAATAGGGGGTAGATGAAAAGGTCCAGAATCCAAAGGATGACACTGAAAATGAAGGCTATGATTTTAAAGCCATAGAGTGGTGTGACCAATGCTTCATATAATAAGGTCATCGCCATACTGGCAACATCCAATAGACCTACTTCCTCCCCAAGTGGTAAATCCTGTAATTGAAGTGGAAGTAAAGCAGGTGCCGTACCGCGGTATACGCCTTCTATGGCAACTAGAATTCCATCGAAGAATCCCAATACCTGTGTTGAAAAAATAACCAATACAACTATTGCAAAATTCTTGGCCAGTTCGCCAGGGCTTAAACCCCAAGTATATCCATACCTCTCTGCAACACCCTCATTATATTTTTTAAGAACATTGACCAAGAAGAATAGTACGGCAAGCGTTTTTATTCCTACAATAGTGTATTGCGAGAAACTGCTGTTCTGTATGGTCTGGAATACGGTGTCGATATATTCCAGACCTAATCCTAAAATGATGGTCGCGGTCATTTTTAATAGTTTGTTTCGCGGTTGTTAATTTTGTCCTGCATTTTTCTGAAGGAAATAACGTCCTTGTACCGTCTGGTTTTGGTTGTGATATTGGAAACCATTTCTTTCGATTTCAGTTCTTTTTCTTTTAGAATTTCTGTGCGTTCCGCATCGGTCATTTTGAGATAGTCGCTCGATAGAATCTCATCGATGAAATCCATGGTATCCAAAGAGTTTTCAACGATAGCACTGAACGATTCCGACACTCTTGCAACTTCATCGGCTTTGATATAAGGGCTGTTAAGAATGTCCCTTAAATCACTTTGCATCACCCGGATGAGGCGTTGGTTGTTCCGCCCGATTTCTCGAACAGCTTTCAACTGTTTGACCACATCGTTGACCTGTTCAATATTGTCTTTTTGTGTTTTTAAAAATTGGACGGTCTTGATAATGTTGGCAGTCTGTTTCCCTGATTCTATGAGTTGTTTTACCAAACTGATAAAATTCGTATTGTCATACGTGGGCAATCCCTGGCACGCAGCGCGTGCAGGCAATAAGAAAGTTATTGTAAGTAGGAGTACTATTATTCTGATTTTATTTTTCATGGTGTTTTAGTTAAGAATTAGTGAAGATTTTGATGGCCTCTTCCATTGAGCCAGTTTTATTATAAATCGCCATTATGGCGTTGTTTTCTTGCCCATCGGTCAGATAGGCTGTATATACCTCCTTGGGAACCTCAAGCCTGAAAATGTTGCTTTCCTTTCCGATCTTGATGAACATTTCGGTGTACTTCCGTGGACCGGAAAGATTGTTCTTGATGGATCTTAATTGGTTCAGGTCGTGGCTGGATAGGTTGAGCCTTTTCGCCAGTTCGTCATAGCCCTTTTCGTTATTGAGGCTGTAAATGACCTGAGTGTTTTCCAAGATGCTAGCCGATGTTGAATTGTTCGGAAGCTGATTGATGGATTGCAGTATAATACCGATCGCACCGTTCTGTTTACGGATCGCTTGGTAGTAGAATTCCACGCTTTCCAGTACGTTTTCGAACTTTAGTTGCTTGGCAAACTCATCGAAAAGGATAATACCTTTTTCAGCACGGTTCTTCCATATGGTTCTTTGGATAGCTGACTTGATCAGCTTCAACATTACGGACAGGATTTCCTTATTGTCCTTGACTTCATCAAGTTCAAAAACAATCAATCTTTTATCCTCAATTTTATAGGTCTGGTCTTCACTGACTTCAAATAGGAAACTATATAGACCATCGCCGACGTACTCGGACATTACGTGCAAGAAGCTCGTAACATTGAAGTAGTCGGGATGGATTTTAAGGGTGCTCAGAAGATCCTTCTGATTCCTTTCTATAAAGTCATAAAACCCTTCTAAAGAGTGATTTTCTGAAGTACAATCGTAGTAATGACGCAATATTTTTTTGACGGAAACCGATTGTGCCTTGGTCACTTTCAGATCCGAAGCAAACAATTCAAAAAGGAATACGGACAGATCTTCAAGATGTTCCGGTGTCAGGTCATTTTGATGACTGATGTAAAATGGATTAATCCCTAAGTTCTTGCCGCTTTCATAGCGCAGCACCGTGCACTTCTCTGGATATAGTTTAGCGAATTTGGTATAAGAACCACCTAAGTCGATAATCACCAACCGTACACCACTTTCAAAATACTGGCGCAAAATGTTATTGGCCAAAAAGGATTTACCCTCGCCTGTAGGTGCGAAGATGGCAAAGTTGCGTGCTTTGATACGTTTTTTACCCTCGTCCCAAACATCCTTTAAAACTGGAATGTTATGTTCACGGTCATTGAAGATGATTCCGGTAGCATCCGATTTGTAATTGGTGTTATTGATGAACATGCACAATGCATGCTTTAAATCGGTTACATATAAATCGTAATTTGAGAAATTGGAAGAGAAACAGCAGTAACTATTCAGTATGTAATTTTTGCGTTCTTCGCCTCTAGGATAGTAGGGAATGATATCCAGTTCCTTGAATTCCGTCTTTATCTTTGAGGTAATCTTATCCAGTTCTTTGGCATTTTTCGACCAATAGACAATGTTCAGATGACCCCGAATGACCCGTGAATTGTCATCGGCATTAATCTGATCGAGAATGTGCTGGATTTTCCCAAGCACGACCTTGTTCTGAGAACCGAAATTGGAACTTTTGTTCAGTTCTTCGATCTTCTTATCGAGCAGTTTGCGCCACTTTTGTTTGTCGTCCAAATACAAAATCTGATTGACGATGTGGTTTTCGTTAAGCGTAAGCCCTAGGCCATCAATAAACCCTTGATGAAATACAAAATCGTCAGAAGTGAATTTCTCATTGGTCTTGCTACTCTGTACACTTTCGCCAAAGCACAGTTCGCTATTGATGGCAAGGGCATCAAAATGGTTTTCGCCAATAGTGACGCTTTTCTTATCCAGTAAAATATCGGTATCGAAACCTTCATTAAAACCATTGAAATAGTTCCCAGTGAGACCGACAATTTCTGTTTCATTTAATGGTCTGAGCGACACGCACCTGCTATTGTTGATAAAGGAAACAGAATCGTTTACCGAGTTGGCGAAGCTCTTTATGGTGTCATCCAGTACTTGTACAATTCCCTTTGAGACCCTCCGGAAGGGATTACTATATTTCGGATTGTTGAGTGCTTTGCTCTTGGTCAAGATGAAGAACAGATAACAGGTGTGCTCAATATGCCCACGACCTTTAAAATGGTCGTGTGTTGCTTTTTCCAAAAAAGTTGTATTTGGAAGTTCTTCTGAAGAATAGGATTTTTTGAGATAGATATCCTGTTTGTGGACTACAGTTCCGACAGGCAATGACTTCAAAGCCTGAAACCAGGCATCGTGCAAATCTTCAAAATCTTTTTCGGACAAGGAGTAGATTTCAGGTAGGTTCCCTTCATAGCACAAGACCACATTGCCATTGTTGGCAAAGATGATATTGTCCTGAATATCCACAATAGGTTGATATGCCGAAAGGTTAATCTTGTTCATAATCGAGGCCTGAATTTCTTTTGTTACTAATAATTTTCGGGAAGGCGTTGGCCATCTGAAAAAGTTGTGGATTGTTGGTTAGGTGAGTCAAGGCGACATATAAAGCTGCATTGAAAATGAGTATTCCTACTATGACTCCAAAGCTCAAGGAAAATATGATGACCAAGAGCGAAGCAATTATGGAAACCATCATCAAGGCAAATAGGGAAATAGGCAGTCCAAAAATGACCGCCCTTTTTCTGATATTTTTATAGACCTCGAATTTTTTCATAGAATACTTTTTAAAATGGCCGCTTAGAGACTTAGACAACTATTCCGATTAGGTACGTGAATATGCCTACCACTGCACCAGCAATCAAAACAAATACAAGAACCCTTGTAATCCCTTTTTTGAGGTCTGAGTTTTCGCCGAAGAAGTGACCAGCATTGAATAGGAAACCAATAAGGAAGATGACGCCAAGAATGATGGGGAATATGGTTCTGACAGTATTTGAAACATCAAGAACCGAATCTTCAATGCCACCAATTTGAGCGAAAAGTGAAGTGGATAGCAGCGAGAGAAATGTTGCCAAATAGATTGATTTTTTCATAACGTAAAAGTTTAGATTTTTGATTCATTTTCGTTATGGGAAATTTACATATATTTGTTTATAAATAATTGAAAATCAAGTATTTGTGAATAAAATATTATTTGGTTTCGTTTGGTTTCCGTTGTTATTAATTGACATCAAATTCTATGGATTTTTGAAACAAAGCTGTTAATAACCTTAAAATTGAAAATGAAAAAAGTGCTCAAAAACGTCAGTTTTGTCTTTTTGCTTCTGAAATTGTGTTTCATTTTTGGACAGGAAGCGAGCACTCAAAAACTAATTGTAATTGATGTCGGGCACGGCGGAAATGATTCGGGTGCCATCGGCATAAATGGCATCAAGGAAAAAGATATTGTGCTGGATATCGCTTTGGAAATTTTAAGCCTTAACGAACAGTCAAAATTGCCACTAGATATCTATTTGACGAGATATAGCGATACGCTTATTTCTTTATCGGACAGAACAAAGTTGGCCAAAGCTCTAAAAGCTGATTTGTTTGTTTCGTTGCATTGTAATCATTCGGACAATCCAAATGCAAGAGGCATTGAAGTGTATGTTGGCGATACTGAATTTAAATATTCAAACAAATCTACTTGGTTTGCTTATCAGTTCCAGGCTGAATTCAAAAAGAAATTGGGCTTTGAGAGTAGGGGAGTGAAGTTTGCGAATTTTCAGGTGCTTCGAGAAACTGATGATTATTGCCCTTCTTTACTATTGGAGTTGGGTTTTTTAAGTAATTGGGATGAAAATCAATATTACAATAAATCACCTGGGATTAGAGCAGTGGCTGTAGTGGTAATGAAACAATTAATAAAAATTAGAGAATTATGAAAGAGTTGGGGGTTGAAATAATGAAGGTCATAAAGGATGTCTTGGTGGAATTTTATAAGACTCTTATCAAAAAGCGGATCTTGTGAAGAGTGCCCCTTTTGAGATAAGATGCAAGTTTAAATAAAGGTAAAAATAGAAACTACTGAATCAGTATCGTATATTAAAATTTCTGGAAGTAATGGCTACCAAAATTTTTAAATTTAAAATTAAAGATTCTTTAGAAATAACTTTTACCAACAGGTCAAACTTGAAGCCAGTTATTTCTTTTGATATAGTGGTCTGTAGGTTAATATTATAATCTTAAAATTCGGATAAAGCTTCTCAATCATCAAAGGACATTGAAAATATTGTAAATTACCGCTAACAATTTGATCTAAACGAAATTAACCAATACAACACTACAGGACCAATTGGCATATGGATTTTTAATAGTTCTGCTAAGGTTGTCGCTAGGATACACACTGGGAAGCTAACGTCTAATTGTGCATTGACTACAGATGAAAAAAGGATATTCTTGACTGCCGATGATTCTATTTTGGACGTTGACCTAAGATAAAATATTGTGAATATTTACAATTTATGTTTGCAACACCCACCTGCCAGCCGGCAGGCTGGTATCCGCAACCAAATGTTTGGATTGAAAAATGTTTAAATCACTTCATTGTGCAATAATTAACCTTGTTGGTCTTAGGATCTCTGGCTATTGGTTAAGATTATCATTTCTAAATTATGACAATTATTTTTCAAAAAAATGCGCATCAGTCTTCTATATTTTCAAAGTCTGAGGGATTGACCCAACCAGAGCTAAGTTCTTCACCATTTAGATATCTTTCATAAAAATTTACCCCTGTAGCATCTGCATAAATATAGTTGTCAAATATTTGACCATTTCCCAATATTCTTGGGTCTTCCTGTTTTTTTAGCTCATCTGTCATAATACTTTTTAGCTTATCTAAGTTTTGGGAATGAGCAGGATCGTCAAAAATATTTACCATACATTCAGGGTCTTGTTTTATGTTATACAGTTCAAACTCCGGTCTTTTACCAAAATTTGAGTCCCAGTAATGAAAAGTTTCAGGGTTTTTCCTCAAAGCCAATACTTCGGTTTTAGTTGGAGAACCGTCGCAATTTAAATATCCGGTAACCGGATTTCCGGCCGGCCAGCGGGTAGGTTCAAAATTTTGAACAAAGAGGTAGTCTCCCTTTACAATTCCTCGGATAGGATACCCCCAATCATTAGGCCGGCCAACATCATGTCTCTCTTTTCCCAGTAAAACAAAATCATTTCTTGAACTGTCTATTTTCTCTGTTTTAGTTGAATTAAAAATCGGCACTAGGCTTTTACCCGTAATTGGCTTCATCCCATGTTCTGATGACTCTAGATTCGCCAATTCTAAAAAGGTAGGGGCGAAATCCGCAAAGGATACCATATCATTTATTTTTCGACCTGGGGCCTTAATGCCATCTTTCCACATAATGGCCAATGGCAAGTGACTGGAAAGTTCATATTCTTGGCCTTTCACTCTTGGAAAAGGCATTCCATTATCAGAGGTTACTACTATCAAGGTATTGTCCAATTCTCCCTTTTCTTCCAAAGTCTTCAACATTTTCCCCAATTGCTTGTCGAAATATTCAATTTCATAGGCATAGCCCAAAAGGTCGGTCCTTACGGTCTCGTTATCAGGCCAAAAGGAATAAACATTATCAATTTCTTCAAGTTTTTTACCTCCTTTTTCGATACCTATCCCTTTATCGTAAGCTCTATGTGGTTCCCTTGAGCCAAACCAAAAGCAGAATGGGGAATTTACTTCCTTATCATTTAGAAAATCCGTAAAATTAGCGGCGTAGTCATTTGTTGAGATAAAATTCCCGGGAGGATCAGTACGTTTTTCATTGTATGGTCTTCCAACTAAAAAACGCTCGCTACCATTGCCTAACTTTGCAACACCCGGTGCCCAGCCTTTATCGGTATAACCAACATGATATCCATTATCGACCAATACCTCGGCATAGGTCTTGAATTTGGTAGGAAAATACGCCCAATGATTTGCCGCTTCCTCCAATTGCCATGAATTTCTTCCCGTTAATATTATCGACCTTGAGGGAGCACACTTTGCATTCGGTGTATATGCCCTTGAAAACAGAAGGCCTTCCTTAGCTACCCTATCGAAATTTGGTGTTTTTATCCAATCGCATCCATAAATCCCCATATGTTCATATGTAGCATCATCCATAATAGCGATCAGGATGTTCGGTCTACTGGTTTCAGTAGCGGTATTTTCATTTTTACATGAAATAAATAGTGTGATTGTCAAAACGAAAACAAGTGCTTGAACAGTATTTTGAATTTTCTCCATAATCTCTATTTTGGTTAAATGAATATTTGCTAAAATACAATCGTTAGATATTTTTTTTAAGATTTCTTAGTCTTGAGACTGACCCAATATTAGTTAAACTAAAATTGAATATCCATTTCACCCATTATCCTGTAATCTTAGCTATAATGAGCCAATCGACTTTGTACCTTCTGTTGAACTTGTAGACGAACTCGCTCAGGTCCAGTTTGGAGGTATTTTCCCTTTATTCTGATATGGTTCTCCAATAGTTTTCGCTTTATGTTGCTTATAATAATGTGTATCCATTTGAGTCTTACCAAGTTGTTCTCCCTTTCGTAACTCCAGTCCGTTTTAATAATAATGTTCGTTTAGGCAGCACCGCTGGCATTCGACCCCAATGTTGGTACGCTCCGACTTAAAGTGCCGAATGCATGCTTCTTCGCTATCGAAATGGGCCGTCAAACTAAATGCACTCATAACCTTTTCCTTAAATAATTATGTAAATACTACCAATTGTTGGTATTTGGGGATGATAAAAAACAAAATAAAACTAATCAATATGTTCGCTAACTGCATATTGGATCTTGTATTCACCTGGAAACAATCTTTGTAGTAAATGAATATTCAGTAAAATATTTATGAATATTTTAATATATATATAATTTAAGTTAGATTTAACAAGAAATTCGGATTATTTAAGTTTCATTTTAAAGCAAAGGATAATTGAATGAAAGAAAGTATTTCGGCATATTTGGAGAAAATATTTCTAGAGCACTATGATGAGTGGTGCCTTCTTTCCTATTCATACCTTCAGAATAAGGTTGAGGCAGAAGAGGTTGTTCAAGATGTCTGTGTGAATATTCTCTTAAGGAAACGAAATGAGGAAATATTAAACTTGAAAGCGTATATCACCATAGCGATCAAAAATAGAAGCCTTAAAAAATTAAAACAAAAAGGGCGATTCGAAACCCTAAATAATTTCAACATCCTAACTACCCCTTCAACTGAAGAAGGCTTGATTTATAACGAAACAATACTAGATATTAGGAAAGCATTTGAATCACTTCCAGATGCTACAAGGACGGTTTTCACGCTGTGCATCTTTGAGAAACAAAAATATAAAAACGTTGCTGATACTATGGGAATATCAGTAAATACGGTGAAATACCACATTAAAAAGGCGTATAAAAATCTTCGCGTTGAAATGGAAGATATCCATCTTCCTTCATTATTAATTTCCATCTACCTTTTTTTCCTGAATTAATAAATAATTTTTTTCATTTATTCACTACCCTAAACTGCTAGTATTGGGTCTTAATATTAAAGGGGATTATTTTTCTTTAATTTTTTGCATGAAAATAGCACATCTTATAATAAAGAAGTTAAACTTGACCATTTCTGAACAGGAGGAGAAATTCTTCAATGAATGGTATCGCAAATCGGAAAATAACAAAGAATTGTTTTCTACCCTTATGGAACTTAATTCTAAGGGCTTTGATATTACCCAATTTGGAAATATTGATTCGGAAACTGCATGGGGCAAAGTAATGCAGAAATATGAGTCCAAAAGAGTTAAAAAGCCAAATCGTTTTAATTTTGCACCAGTGCTTAAATATGCAGCAATATTTCTTGGGTTAATTGCCCTTGGATATGGCTACTATGAAATCACAATACCTAATAACCAAATAATTGAAAAAGATTTGGATGTAATTACATTACAATTAGACAATGGTGAAATTCAAATTTTAACTTCCCAAGATTCACAAGCCATCACAGATGCTAAAGGTAATATTTTGGGCAAAAAAGAGGGTAGTAAACTAGACTACCAGGATGCAAAAGCCGAAGGAAAACTGGTCTACAATACCCTAACAATTCCTTACGGGAGAAGATTTGAAATTGCCTTATCTGATGGCACAACGGTTCATTTAAATGCGGGGTCCTCCCTGCGATATCCAGTTAAATTTTTGAATGGCAAGAAAAGACAGGTATTCTTGGAAGGTGAGGCCTTTTTTGATGTTACAGAGGACAAAACACACCCGTTTATAGTAAGTACATCTGGAATGGATGTGACCGTATTAGGTACCGAATTTAATGTAACTGCCTATCCTGAGGATACCTATACAAATACAATTTTGGTGGAAGGTTCGGTAAACTTGTCCAATTCCAATGAGGATCAAAGCAATAAAGTTCTAAGGCTTGAGCCAGGTTATAAGGCCGAGTGGGACAACCGCAGTGGAAGCGCGGTTTTGGAACAAGTCGACACCGATATTTATACAAGTTGGATTTCGGGTAGATTGGTAATTAAGAATTTACCGTTCAAGAATATTATCAAACGACTTGAACGATATTACAATGTTAAAATTGAAAATAATTATACGGAACTTGATGACCAAGTATATACTGCATCTTTTAACGAAGAAACCATAGAAGATGTTCTTAGTTCTTTTTCCGTAAATAAAAAGTTCAGTTTCAATAAGAATAATAATACCATAAGAATAAGTAAACCTTAAATCAAGCCTATGATAAAACAAAAAATCGGAAAATGTCTCACCATTTCCCGATTCAAAAAAAATGATCAAATAAAATTCAACCGTTCAAAGCAACACAAAAATATGAAAAATGATACTTCTATAGGATATATTCTTTCCTGTACGACTAATTTTAGTTTAGCCATGAAACTAACGACTATTCTTTTCCTAGTTTCAATATTTTCAATACAAGCTAATACATATTCACAAAATTCTAAGGTCACCTTAGACCTTCAGAATAGAAAGATTACAGATGTTTTTGAAAAAATTGAAAAGGAAACAACATATAGATTTCTTTACAATCATGATGAGATAAACATTAATAGGATTGTATCCATTAAAGCGAATAACGAACCGCTTAAAGATATTTTACAAAAATTATTTTTTGGGACTGACATATCATACGTAGTTCGGAAAAAGCAAATCGTTCTTAAAAAAGAAAAATCGGTTGATGATAGTATTATTGAAAAAGGTGGAACCACTGCAATTATCAGAACGCCGGTTCAGGAAGTTCCAGTTAGTGGAACAGTCACAGACTCTGAAGGGGTCCCATTACCCGGTGCCAATGTCCTAGTAAAAGGAACCACCGTGGGTGTTCAATCCGATTTTGATGGAAATTATGAACTTAATGTTCCTGATGGAGGTGAAACCTTGGTTTTTTCTTATCTAGGGTTCAAAACCTTGGAGGTTTCAATTAATGGTCAATCCACGATAGACGTAGTTTTGGAAAATGATTCTGCGGCATTGGACGAAGTAGTTGTTATCGGATATGGAGAGGTGCGAAGAAAAGACCTTACAGGCTCAGTAAGTACAGTGAGCGGTGATGAACTAGCAAACCTTCCTGCGGCTAGAGTTGACCAAACCTTACAAGGTAGAGCGTCAGGTGTGCAGGTTTCCCAGATAAGTGGAGAACCTGGTGCAGCAACTACGATTCGTATTAGAGGTGGTAACTCCATTCAAGGTAATAATGAACCGCTTTGGGTCATTGATGGCATTATCGTAGGAACGGATTATAACTTAAGTAACCTTAACACGAATGATATACAGTCCATAGACATCCTAAAAGATGCCGTCGCCGTTTCAATTTATGGGACTAGAGGTGCAAATGGGGTGATTTTAGTGACTACAAAAAGTGGTGTTGGTGGTACGCCCGGTCAACCGAATGTATCCATAAACACCTACACCGGATTGCAGTCTATTGTCACCCAAGTAGATTTTCTTGATGGGCAGGAACATGCGGCCTATGCCAATGAAGATGCCGAATTTAGGAACTCTGCCCTTCCTTTTCCAAATTTGGATGAAGTTCCGAACGTTGATTGGATAGACCAAGTAACCCAAGCCGCTCCTGTAACCAATGTAGATGTATCTGTTTCAGGAGTTTCTGAAAGTAGAAATACCAATTACTATATCTCAGGTAATTATTTCAACCAAGAAGGTCTAATTAGGGCTAGCGGAATTAAAAAATATGTTTTTCGTTCCAATATGGATATCAAGCTATCGGAGAAATTCAAAGTAGGTTTTCGGATTAACCTCTCTAGGTTAAGACAAGAAAACCCTAAATTTAATATTGATGCTTTATATGTATCAACAACCCCGAACAGAGCAATATTTGACGATGAGGGTAATTTTACGGCTCTGGATCCAATTACAGATGGAATATTTCCCAACTACGAAGCTGATATTAGATTAAGGCAAAATCATAATCTGGTGACAAACATCTTAGGTAACGCTTATGTTGAATTCAGACCATGGGAAAATATAGTTTTTAAGTCAACTTTCAGCCCTGAAATCAATGATTTCAAGCAAAATAGATTTAACCCTGGTGCACTGCCAAATAATAGTATAATAAATTTGGGTGGAGATGCACGGGTTGACAATTCGTTGAGTGTTAGCTATATTAATGAAAACACTGTAACCTATAATACGGAAATAGGTGAAAAAGACCGTTTGACTGTACTGGCAGGTTTTACGCTTCAAAAATCAGAATTTGAATCTAGCTTTTCACAATCCTTCGAGCTATCCAACGATGCTACAGGTTTTAATAATTTGGGCTTCGGGGCAAATCCAACTCGAAACAATTTAGGTTCAGGTTATAATTCTTTTCAACTAGCCTCTTGGTTGGGTAGAGTTAATTATTCATTGAATAATAAATACTTATTTACTTTGGTAGGTAGGGTGGATGGGTCATCCCGCTTTGCCCCTGGCAACAAATATGCCCTATTCCCTTCCGGTGCCTTCGCATGGAAACTATCAGAAGAAGAATTTATTAAAAACATGGGTGTGTTTAGTAATTTAAAACTTAGGGCAAGTTTTGGTCTTTCAGGTAGTCAAGCGATTCCCTCTTATAGAACTTTGGCTCTTCTGGATGCGGCCAATACAACCTTCAATGGCACTGAAAATCCAGGGGTCAACCTTGGGCGTCCTGAGAACCCAGAACTTAAATGGGAAACTACCAAACAACTTGATATCGGTTTAGAAATGGGATTTTTCAATGACCGACTTTCGATAGAGGTAGATTACTATAAGAAGGAAACCGAGGACTTATTACTTAATGCTCAATTACCTAGACAAACTGGATTTGTAAGTAAACTTCAGAATGTTGGTAAAATTGAGAATACAGGAATGGAATTTTTGATTAACAGTGTTAACGTATCCAATGATAATTTTCAATGGTCAACTTCTCTAACCTTATCAGGAAATAGAAATAAAGTTACCGATTTAGGGGGCGTTGATTTTATAAATTTGGCAACACCAGCGGAACAAGGAGGCACTGGTGCCCGACTTATTGTTGGCGAAACCGTTCCTGTTTTTACAGGGGTCCGTTATCTCGGTACTTGGAAATCACAAGAAGAAATTGATCAGGCAGGTATTGGCGGGAGTCAGGACGTTGGAGGTCCACGTTTTGAGGATACTAATGGCGATGGAGAGATTAATGAGCTAGATTTTGTTGTGTTGGGTAGTCCTCAGCCCGATTTTTATTATGGGATAGGCAATACGCTGTCCTATAAAAATATCGATTTGGATTTTTTCATTCAAGGAACTTCAGGCAACGAGGTCTTTAATAGCCTTACCCAGACTGCATTATTTGGAAGGGCAGAACTTACAAAGTATAAAGAAACGGTAAATCGTTGGACTCCAGAAAACCCAACTTCAGATATTCCTAGAGCAGGTACGGTGGCATCTTTATCAGAAGTCTTTAGCAACTCCGCAATGATAGAAGATGGATCACATCTGCGACTTAAGAGTCTAAGACTTGCCTATAACATTCCCGTTGATAAACTTGGAATGAAAAGCCTTAAGGGTATAAACGTTTATATGGTGGGCACTAACCTTTTCGTATTATCTGATTTTAGGTTAAAAGATCCTGAGACGAGCCAGTTTGGTAAAGATAGTGACAATCTTTCTTCTGGTTTTTCAAGAGGCCAATATCCTAGTTCCAGAACTATTTCGGTAGGAACTAAAATTCAATTTTGAATTTATAGAGAAATAGCACTTAGTTAATAGATTTAAAATAAATAAAAAGACATGAAACTTTTAAAGAAATATATATTTATACTTATTGCTGTGAGTATGTTCGTTGGATGTGACTCTTTTCTTGAGGAAGAACCTAGGGCCATTGTTTCGCCGAGTACATTTTTCTCTACAGCCGGCGAATTTGAACTGGCCATTGTTGGACTTTACGATACTTACAAATTAAATTCGTTACACGGTAAGATAGGTTTGGATCGCTACTACGAGAACGGCGCCGATGTAATTGGCCCCAATAGGGTTTTTGGACAAGTAGAGCCAATTCAGTCTTATACGTTGAGTGAAGGTAATATTAGCGCTATAGATCAAGGTGCCGGTGCACCAATTACCTGGCAAGATCTTTATGCTATAATACTTAATAGTAACACAATTTTAGAACAATTGGCGCTTAATGAGACCATACCTGATATTGAGAAAAATAAGATTGAAGGAGAAACCTTGTTTCTGCGTTCTTATGCTTATTATCATTTGACAAACTTATGGGGAGATGTTCCCTATTACCGGGACAATTTACCTATTGCCGAAATACAAATACTCCCTAGAGCCGATACAACTATTATTAGGAATGAAATTTTGATTGATTTGCAAAAAGCTCAGGAATTTTTACCCAATTCATATGAAGCAAATGGTTTGGGAAGAGTAAGTAAATGGGCTGCTGCCACTCTTATGGTTAAGATTTACCTAATACAGCAAAAATGGGAACAGGCACGAGACAAGGCACTGGAAATTATTGATAGTTCCCCACACGACTTGTTAGATGACTATGCTGCAGTTTTTGACCCTAACAACGAATATAACCAAGAAAACATTTGGGAAATAGATTATGTGATTAATGTTGAGCCAAATGATTGGCCGGACCACTTCACACCACGTATCAGGGACGAACCTAAAGACCCAACAAAACAAGGAGAGCTCAGCGATGCGCTAGGCGCTAGAAATGAGGGATACACAGGATATGGTCTTTCAATTGCACTGCCTGATTTTGTAAATAAATTTCCTTTAGATGATTTAAGAAGACCAATGAATGTTCAAACTGAATACTTAGGTTTTGAACTGAACTTTCCTTATATACCAAAGATGTATAATTTGGATCAAATCAATTCACCAAGGGGGAACCACGGCGACAATAAGATTATTTTTAGAATGGGAGATGTGTATCTAATGGCAGCGGAAGCTGAGAACGAACTAAATGGTCCTGCCAGTGCATATCAATATATAAATAAGGTAAGAGAACGAGCTTTTGAGCCAGACCAACCTTTGACAGGACTATCCCAAGATAGCTTTAGACAGGCTATCTATGATGAAAGAAAATGGGAACTTGGTGCCGAGGGTCATAGGCGTATGGATTTGATACGTTGGGGTATATTGTTGGATGTTGTTAAAAATACAGAATATCGTGTGTATGATCCTGCTTCGAATATTCAACCCTATCATGTCTTGTTACCAATACCACCTGAAGAATTTATCTTGAATCCGGCTTTGCTAGAATCAGACCCTACCAATAATGGATACAGATAATAAGTTGTTGAGTTAGTTTAATTTTGATAGGGGGACAAGACCTATAAAGTCTTGCCCTCTTTCTGTTAGAATTTTTATTTTTCAAAATATTGTGCCAATTCCAAATATGCTCTAAATAAGAAGGAAATTCAAAACCCGTGGAATCTAAAGTACTCGATTACCACCCTATTATGTTTCCTTCAGATCATTCTGCAGTACTTACGGTTTTTGAAATTGAATAGGTAAAAAGTCATTATACCGTAGACTCAGTAAAAAAATAATACGTTTAACCTTTTTAATATGAAACGAAGAAACTTTTTAAAGAAATCAATGCAAGCAGGCGTAGTCGCCTCGATTCCCCTTCCTATTTCCGCATTTGAATTTAAAACACCTGAAAAGTTACAAATAGGTATTGTAGCGGATGTACATCAAGATATCATTCATGATGGTTATGCGAGGTTACGTTTTTTTATGGACGATATGAAAAAAAGAGAACCTGACTTTATCATTCAAATGGGTGATTTTTCTCTTCCCAGATCACAAAATCAACCGTTTCTTGATATATGGAACGAATTTGAAGGCCCTGCGTATCATGTATTAGGAAACCATGATATGAGAGATTTTGGATTTACTAGGGAACAGACAATGGCTTGGTGGAAAATGAAAGAACGATACTATTCATTTGATCAAGGAGACTTTCATTTTATAGTACTTGATGGCAATGACAAAAACCCGGCACCATGGAGTGGTTATGATCGATACATTGATACGGAACAAAAGGAATGGCTCAAAGAAGATTTAAAGAACACATCGAAACCAACAGTGGTTTTCATTCATCAAAGTCTGGAAGCCGATTCCGGAATTGCCAACAAGGAAGAAATAAGAGCAATTTTTGAAGAAGCAAAACTATTGAAAAAATCTAAGTCCAAATCTAAAGTAATAGCCTGTCTATGTGGGCACCACCATACCGATTACGTAAAAGAAATCAATGGCATCCCATATATTCAAATAAACAGTATGTCGTACAAGTGGGTAGGTGAAACGTTTAGAAAACAACGTTTTGCCCCACATATAGAAAATGCTTACCCTGATGTTAAAAACACCTGTCCTTACCGAGATCCACTTTATACGGTACTTACCCTAGATTCCCAAGAAGGAAAATTGCATATAGAGGGTCGTGAAACTCAATTTATTGCCCCGACTCCACATGAAATAGGTATTCCCGATGCGGATACCATACCTATGACCATGAGACATTCAATGGATCCTACCATTACGGAAAGGAACCTAACCTTTGGATAATTAAGATGATTTAGTGCATAAGCAAAACAAATTTGAATAAGTATTACAAAGAAGAAGCACTAGATGAAGTATTTATCGCTCTTATTTCTTACCCTAACCGGAATATTTTTTATTTCCTGCAAAGAAGAAAGTCACTTTGGAGGAGAAATGAAGAACCGGCCAAATGTAGTGTATATCAACGTAGATGATTTGGGTTGGAAAGATCTAGGTATGATGGACGATGGTTATTTTGAAACTCCCCACATAGATCAATTTTCGAAACAGTCTATGATGTTCACTAACAGCTACGCAAGCGCCGCCAATTGTGCTCCGAGCAGGGCATGCCTAATGACCGGCCAATATTCCCCAAGACATGGTATTTATACGGTAAGTCCATCTGCCAGAGGTTTGGACTCAGCGAGAAAACTGATACCTATTAAAAATACGGACTCTCTTAAATCAGATATTTTCACATTAGCAGACATGTTTAAAACAGCTGCATATACCACAGGCACTTTTGGCAAATGGCACTTAGGAAGTAATCCATTAGAACAAGGTTTTGATGTCAATGTAGGGGGTAGTTTAAGGGGTAATCCAGGTAAAGATGGTTACTTTAGTCCGTACAAGATAGCTAACATTAATAATGGTCCTACTGGAGAACACCTTACGGACCGTTTGACCAGCGAAGCAATACAATTTTTAAGAAAAAATAAGGATGGGCCTTTCTTCCTATATCTTCCATTCTATTCGGTACATACCCCTATAATGGCCAAGGAAAAATTGGTCGAAAAGTACCAAGCAAAAACCGAGAATCCTTTGGAAATTGACCCCACCTATGCCGCAATGGTAGAAACCATGGACACCAACGTAGGTAGGATTCTAAACGAATTGGATATTCTTGGGCTCACCAAGAATACTATTGTGGTATTTACCTCGGATAATGGTGGTATTCGATCTATTGCCCCTCAGAACCCATTAAGAGCCGGAAAGGGTTCATACTATGAAGGAGGTACAAAGGTACCGTGTATTATTCGTTGGCCGGGAATAATAGACCCCGGTTCAAGCTCAGATCAACCTATTGTAAATATTGATTTTTTTCCGACTTTCGAAGAGGTATTGGACGTAGAATTAACCGAGAAAACATTGGATGGGAAGAGTATTCTCCCTATCCTAAAAGGAGAAACAATACAATCAAGGCCTATTTTTTGGCATTTCCCCATTTATCTTCAAAGCTATGATGAAGTTAAGGATGATGGTCGGGATCCTTTGTTTCGTACGCGACCTGGTTCTACAGTTTTATATCAGGGATGGAAATTACATTGGTACTATGAAGATCAGGGTATAGAACTTTATTACTTGCCTGAGGATCCTGGAGAAAGGAACAATATAGCAAAAAAAGAACCTAAAAAAGTAGATGAGTTAATGAAAAAACTAAAAGAATGGCAGAATGAAGTAAATGCTCCTATTCCGACCGAATTAAATCCCCTCTATATTTCAAAAAAATAAAAACTATTTATATGAATTTAAATAAAATGAATTTCAAAAAAATATTTGCATTCGTCCCTATTTTAATATTACTAATGGTTGTTTCCTGCAATGAACAGAAAAAGGAAACGACAACAAAGGAGGCTCTCAATTCGCCCAACATAATCTATATTCTTGCAGATGATTTGGGCTACGGAGATTTAAGCTGTTACGGCCAGAAAAATTTCAAAACTCCTAATATTGATAGACTTGCAGCGCAAGGTATGCTGTTTACCCAACACTACTCCGGTAGTACGGTCTGTGCTCCTTCGCGATCTGCTTTAATGACTGGAATGCATACAGGGCATACCTTTGTTCGAGGTAACAAGGAAATTCAACCAGAAGGGCAATTTCCCATTCCAGAATCTACTTATACAATCGCTGAAATGTTCAAAGGCAAAGGTTATATAACAGGAGCCTTTGGCAAATGGGGTCTAGGATTTCCTGGATCTGAAGGTGACCCAAATAAGCAAGGGTTCGATACGTTTTATGGGTACAATTGCCAGCGTATGGGCCATCACTATTACCCACACCATCTTTGGTCAAATCAGGATTCTATAGTTCTGAAAGAAAATGAGGGTAAGAAAAAAGGACTTTATGCCCCCAACCTTATCCATAAAAAGACTTTGGAGTTCATTCAGGCCAACAAAGAAAACCCCTTCTTTTTATACGTCGCTTCCATAATTCCGCATGCTGAACTTGCAGCACCAGAAGAAATCCTAAAAAAATATAGGGGGGAATATTTGCCTGAAAAGGAATATGAAGGAGTAGAAGGCGGCCCGGAATACAGAAAGGGACCCTACGAATCCCAAACAGAGAGTCATGCCGCTTTTGTCGCCATGGTTTCCATTTTAGACCAACAAGTAGGGGAAATTATGGAAAAGGTAAAGGAATTGGGATTGGAGAACAATACATTAATCGTTTTTACCTCGGATAATGGTCCACATCAAGAAGGTGGTGCAGATCCGGATTATTTTGATAGTAACGGGGAACTTAAGGGTTATAAACGAGATCTTTATGAAGGCGGTATTCGTGTTCCTATGATTGCCAGTTGGCCAGGTAAAATTAAACCCAATACCGAAACAGAACATGTTTCGGCCTTTTGGGATGTATTTCCAACATTCGGAAACCTCATCGGAGCAGATTTACCAAAGGATTTAGACGGGATTTCATTTTTGCCTACTCTAGTTGGTAATGCACAAGAACAAAAAAATCATGAATATTTATATTGGGAATTTCATGAAAAGGGGGGTAGACAAGCGGTACGCATGGGAGATTGGAAAGCAGTAAGGTATAATGTCCTAAATGATTTGAGCGCTCCTATCGAACTCTACAATTTAGTGGAGGATATAAATGAGGATAATAATGTAGCAAAGAATCATCCAGATGTAATTCTTGAAATGGAAAGGATTTTTAAAGAAGCTAGGACCCCTTCTGATGTTTTTACGTTCGGTCAAGATACTTATCTGGATAGTAAATAGCTGTTACTTAAGTAAATACATTTGATAATATATGATTAAGCTTTTTTTTAAGATAGGTATTGATGAGACTTATAACTTATGTTACTAAGACTGTTTCTCCCTTTTAGTATTAAATTGTTGATAATCTTTATGCTAATTCCGTTATCAATAAGTTTAATTCTAGGGCTGACTAATACATTACTACTTGGTTAGATGTGTAAAAAAAATTAGAATAATGAAATCATTACACTTAATAGGAATATCTAAAATTGGTCTATTGCTTACGCTTTTCTGCTTAACGAAAAATGCACAAAATGTCATTATATCAGCAGAGAAAAAACAACAACCGAATATCATTTTCATCCTTACCGATGACCTTGGGTATGGAGACCTGGGAGTACTTTTCCAGAACCAACTGACCAAAGATAAAACGTCAGGAACACCTCGAGAGTTTACCCCCCATCTTGATCAAATGGCAGCCGATGGGGCACTACTTCCGCAACATTATGCAGCGGCACCAGTTTGCGCACCATCTAGAGCTTCTTTATTGTTGGGCCGTAGTCAAGGACATGCCAATGTTAGGGATAATCAATTCGATAAGGCTTTGGATAATAATCTCACTTTAGGTTCCGCTTTACAGCTAGCTGGATATACCACTGCTGCTATTGGAAAATGGGGATTACAAGGCCGGAGCGGTAAAGCTCCCAACTGGACTGCTCATCCTTTGAACCGTGGCTTCGACTATTACTTGGGCTATATCCGTCATGTTGACGGGCACGAACATTACCCTAAAGAAGGGCTCTATAGAAACCCAAAGGAAGTCTATGAAAACCGTACCAATATCGCATCCGATTTAGATAAATGTTACACTGCTGATTTGTGGACAGCAGCTGCAAAGAAATGGATTGTAGATTATAAAAAGAGCAAGGATACTGATAGGCCCTTTTTTATGTACCTCGCCTATGATACCCCACATGCCGTATTAGAATTACCTACACAGGCCTATCCAAAAGGAGGGGGATTGAATGGAGGAATACAATGGACCGGTAAGCCAGGTCAAATGATAAATACGGCATCTGGAAAGGTCGACTCCTGGATGCATCCCGATTATGTTAATGCTACTTATGATCATGACAATAATTCGGAAACGCCTCAAGTAGCTTGGCCCGATATTTATAAAAGATATGCCACAGATACCCGTCGTATAGATAATGCAGTTGGTGATATCCTTCAATTGCTTGAAGATCTCGAAATAGATGAAAATACAATGGTGGTATTTACTTCCGATAACGGCCCTTCAAAAGAATCCTATATAAAAGATGAACCTTACGAACCTACATTTTTTGAAAGTTTTGGGCCACTCGACGGCATCAAACGTGATTGCTGGGAGGGAGGCTTGCGTGTGCCTACAATCGTACGATGGCCTGGAAAAATACCTAGTGGCCATACCATTAAATCTCCAAGTATTTCATACGATTGGATGCCAACTTTTGTAGAGATGGCCGGACTACCTGTGCCTGCCATATCTGATGGTATATCCCTTTTACCGTCATTACTGAATAAAGGAAAACAGCAAACGAGTAATATTTATGTTGAATATTATCAAGGTGGTAAAACACCTGAGTATTCAAATTTCTCACCCGAACGTCGAGATCGGATTCGTAATCAAATGCAAATGTTAAGGATAGGTGATTTGGTCGGCGTTCGTTACAATATTCAGGCCCAAGATGATGATTTTGAGATTTATGATGTCATAAAAGACCCACAGCAATTACTTGATTTATCAAAAAATGGTGATATGGTCTCATTACAACAACAGCTAAAGAACCTGGCCGTGCGTTCACGAATGCCGAATAGTACCGCTATACGACCGTATGACGATGCTCTAATCCCTGCTGTTCAAAAAACAGAAATGGAAAAAGGAATCAAATGGAAGGCTTATGAGGGTGATTTTCCATGGGTCCCGCAATTCGAATCTCTTGTCTTTAAGAAGCAAGGTTTTACCGAGATTCCAAATGCAGAAGTTAGTGAAACGAAGCAATCTAATGCACTTTTTTTTAATGGATATATTGAGGTACCAAAAGATGGTGAATATACTTTCTATCTTACCGCTAATTCAGCTGCATTGTTAAGAATTCATAATGCAACGGTAATTGATGCAGATCAGGGATATTTTTCAAATTCTCCTAAAAGTGGAAGTATAAAACTAAAAGCAGGGCCTCATCCATTCCGATTATATTTTACACATCGAGAAAGAGGAAAAATGGCTATCAAATTGGAGTGGAGTGGACCCCAGATAAGTAGGGATACGATTCCACCTTCTGCATTTTTCCATCTAACGAGTTAATAAAATCTTATCCTTTTAAAATAAATAAATCATTAATTGAATATGGTGCCACCATTATGAGGCCAAGGCAAACCATGTAAGTAGGTCACTTATCATATTCACCAATCGTTGATGAAAAAGGAACATCCGCTATATAAACACTTTCAAAGTATAAACAAAGACGTTCAATAATTTAAACCAATAGATGAACATTAGAAAAATTACATCAATATTTATCCTCTCTTATGTATTTATCGGTATCTCTCAAGAAAAGCCAAATATTCTATGGATAACTATAGAGGATACTTCTCCCGAATTTATTGGAGCATACGGGAACAAGGAGGCAAGGACATCTAACATTGATAAATTAGCAGGAGAAGGGTTGATTTTTAAAAATGCTTTTTCGACAGGTACGGTATGTTCTCCCAGCAGAACGACCATAATTACGGGAGTAAAAACTTTTAAGACGGGTACAGGAAACCATCGTTCTAAATATACCATACCCGAATTCATAAAAGGATTCCCTCACTACTTAAAGGAATTGGGTTACTATACTTCTAACAATTTCAAGACGGACTATAATGTAGCCAACGAAGAGGAATTTATAAATGAAGCGTGGCATGAAAGTTCCAACAAGGCGGGATGGTGGAACCGTGATTCCGGACAACCTTTTTTTTCGGTATTCAATTTTATGGAATCTCATCAATCAAGAACCATGACCAATTCTTATGACTGGTATTTAGATAATGTAATGAACGAAATACCAGAACAAGAAAGAATTGGCGAGAACGAGTTTAAAATGCCCCCGTTCTACAATGAAAGCCAGCCTATGCGAAAGCAATTTGCAAGAGTGTATAACTCGATAAAATTGACCGATATCAGAATAGGTAAGTTACTGGAAAGGTTAAAAAAGGATAACCTACTTGAAAACACGATAATATTTATGTTCGCCGATCATGGTGAAGGTATTCCTAGAGGTAAAACTAACGGTATAGATTTAGGATATAGAGTACCTTTTATTGCTTGGTTTCCCGAAAAGTATAAGCACTTATCTACATTTTCAAACCAAGAACAATTGGAAGATCAATTAATAGATTTCACAGATCTCGCCCCAACTATGATAGAAATAGCAGGTGGTACTGTACCATTACATATGGATGGCCGTAATTTCTTGAATACAAATAATAAGGCTAAAAAATTAGTATTCCTTTCCTCGGATAGATCTGACAATGGTATCGATATGGTTAGAACCGTTACCGACGGTAGGTGGCTATATTCTAGAAATTATTTACCATATATGCCCGAGGCCAAATATATAAGATATATGGAAATAGGTGAGATAAAGCAACAGATGAGACATGATTTAAGGGATGGAAAGCTCAATAGTATACAACAATCAATTTTTCGGCCAAGACCAGCTGAGTTTTTATTCGATCTTAAAAATGATTCTTGGGAAATAAACAACCTAGCCAACACTATTGAAAATAAAGAAATTTTAGATGGAATGAGGAAAGCCTTAAAAGAAAATATTCTCAATACCAAGGATATTCATTTTCTACCAGAATATGAGCTTAGAAAATTATCAAAAACTACGAATGCCTTTGAATATCGTTTGAATGAAAAGAGCTATGACCTTGGGAAAATTTATGAAGCAGCGTCTTTATCCGGTTTTAGGACCCAAGAAGCGGCCAACAAACAAATTTCGTTACTAAATAATACAAATAAATTGGTAAGATACTGGGCGGTAATAGGCTTAAAAAGTCAGCCCAAGCAAATAATAAAGAAGAATAAAAAGGTTTTACATCAATTCTTAGATGATGATTACGAGCCTATAGTCATAACGGTTGCAGCGATTTTGTACGACGCTTTTGAAGATGAAAAATCAAAAAACCTCCTCAAGGCTTTTGTAAAAAACTCAAATTCTGATTTGGCATTAATGACAATTAATTACTTGCTTTATGTCCAAAATAAAACACCCTTTATCCAAACAATTAAAGAATTAGGTTCACAAAATCTCTACAGCTACGATGTCAAGGCCGCACGGATGGATTTTTTAGGAAGTCTTGGATTAGTACCTAATACATCTGATTATGAGAAATAGGAATAACTTATTATTATCAACTATTAAAGATAGACATAATGCAAAGAAGATACTTTTTTCCCATACTATTGATTTCACTATTTGTTTGTTCAACTGGTTATTCACAAGAACAAATACAATACAAGCAGATTGATACGACTAAATTAGTTATGAAAGTCTACAGCCCCGTGAAGGTTGATCAAGATAAAAAATATCCTGCACTTATTTTCTTTTTTGGAGGAGGTTGGATTAATGGTTCTATCAAACAATTTGAACCACATGCTAAATATTTTTCTCAAAGAGGTATGGTTTGTTTCATAGTCGATTATAGGGTGAAAAACCGACAACAAACAACACCATTTGAATCTTTAAAAGATGTCAAATCAGCTATTCGGTTTATTAGAGAACACGCTGATGAATATTTTATTGATACTTTAAAGATTGTTGTATCCGGTGGTTCTGCCGGAGGACATCTTGCAGCAGCATCGGCATTAATTGATGGTTATAACGAAAATACAGATAACTTATCTGTAAGCTGTATTCCAAATGCTTTAGTGCTTTTTAATCCGGTCATTGATAATGGCCCCGGCGGATATGGTTTTGAAAGAATTGGTAATGAATATAAAAACTTTTCACCTCTTCATAATATAAAAAAGGGTGCGCCACCAACAATTATATTTCTTGGAACAAACGATGCACTAATTCCAGCCGAAACTGCTGAATACTATAAAATTGTAATGGATAAAGTTCAAAGTAGATGTGAGCTTCGATTATATGAAGGAGAAGGACATGGATTCTTCAATTATAAGAACTTTGAATATTATAAAAAAACAGTTTATGAGGCTGATAAATTTCTACAATCTCTAGGGTATTTAGAAAATAACCCTGAAATAATAATCGAATAATAACAGGTAATAGCATTTTGTATAAAGCAATGGCAGGGAAAGTGCCTATTGAATCCATAGTTATTTTCTTTTGTCAAGGCTCCCTTCATCAAAAGCAATCAGATTAAACAATTCCCGCATTCGGCTACGAACCCGATTTCCGTAACGTTCTTCCAGTTCCTCGGCGTTCAAGTTGGTGGTGGCGTGGGTCTTGATTTTGTATTTGGTCTGTAGATAAAGTTCATAACGGGACAAAAGCACTTCGCCCATTACGTTGAGATCCTTACCGTAAAATCTTCCGGGAGGTTCAACGCCCAGATCGTCAAAACAGAAAAATTTAGCATCCCCATATTCCTCGATGGTCTTAAAACCAAGATGGTTGAAACTGAAGGCTACATTCCTGCTTGGAATTATCTCGTAGGGTCGTTGCGTTGGTACGATATGTCGCAGCAGTTTCATTAACGTGGTCTTTCCGCATCCCACGGGTCCGGAAAGAAGAATGCCCTTGTCGGGGTCTATTTCGTTCTTTTTGCAATTCTCCTTGTCCTTGATGAAATAGTGGCATAGTTTACGAATGATGACCGTGTCCTCATCGTAGATCCTGAATTGCTTGCCAAAGAGTAATTTCCCCTTTGCATCCAGGTAGATCAGGATTTTGTTGAAATCATAGAGAACGCTATTTCCATCGAACTCCCCAAGCGAATATTCCATTCCACCTTCGGTAATTTTAGAGGGGTTGTCCATAGTCCTTGTTTTTAGTGGTTCGCAAGTTGTCCTTGATTCGGGACACTTGTTTTTTGTTCGGTTTGTTTTCCTCGGCAAATAGTTCGGCCCTGTCCATCCAATTTTTGGCCAGGGCGCGCCAATCTCGAATTTCTTTTCCATTGCTTGTCTGCCAATTCCGGGTTTCATAATACTCGAAGAATTTTTTTCCTTCACCGGCATTAAAACCTTTTTCAATAAAAAAATTAATAACGGCCTGCCAGCCCTTTGGTTGTTTTATATTGTTTACTTGTTTGGTATTGTTTATAGTAGGTCCCAAAGTAAGTCCCCCAGTGGGACGGTACTGTTCCGCGACCTGTTCCAATATGGGATGGTACTGTCCCGTTACCGGTCCATTTTTGGGACGGTACCGTTCCTCCACTTGTTCCAATATGGGACTGTACCGTCCCATAGCAGGTTCATCACTTGTACCTATAATGGACATCTTGATCTTACTTCCTTTGTAAGGACTGTTGGAAGGAAAATAGGAAATGTAGTCCCAAGAATCTAAATCTGTAACGCACCTGTGATACGAGGATTTTGAGCCTATTTTTGACACAAGCATCAGATCCCTTCGGTTCACGTAGAATTCAATTGCAAAGCGGCTGCTGTTCCATTCTTGGAACAGCGCCATATACAGACTGATATGGGTCGGATTTAGACGGTCATCAAAATAGAAGGTTGAAAAAGCCGCATTGAGTAGCTTTATATAGTTCATGTATTATGGATTTAAGTGGTGCTTGACCCGGTTGGCCTCCATTACCCTATGAATTTCAGCAGAGTCATAATAAATGAGACCGCCTATTTTAATGTAGGGTAGGGTACCGTTGATGCGGAGATTTTGTAGGGTACCCGGGCTTATCTGAAGCAGATCTATGACTTCAGCGGATTTAAGATATTTCTTGATGGTCCCCGAAGCTTGTTGGGTGAGAAGGTTTTTAATGTCATCGAGCAATTCCATTTTGAAATCCCGAAGATCGTCGGTAGTAATAATACTTGTCGGCATAATAGAAGGGTTTTAATAGAAAGGGACTATCTGATTTTTAATTTTAGATGATAGCCCCTGACCTGATTTGACTTTCGTTCCACAAAACTGAGAAGTCGTTACCGATATATTTCCATAGCTATGATAGAGGTGGGGAAGTTTTTTTTGACATTTATTTTGGTGGTTTTTGGTTCATTTTGTTCCCTACACCACTGTGCGGACCCACTAAATACGCTCAACTATTGTCCAAAAAGGGCCTAAAACAAAATCTCCCACCTTGGGATAGAGGTGGGAGATTTTGATTCAGTCATCCAAGGCCTCCATCCGCTGCTTGAGCATCTCGATAAGCTTGTTTAGAAACTTGGTCCTCCCGGTCTTTCTAGAGCGAATCTCGACAAAGGTGTGGTAGTAGTTCCCAAGTTCCACATTATAAAAATGTTCGAAGTGTGCCGCCAGTTCTTTGATGTCCACAGTCCCACTATTTATCGTGTTACTGGAATAAAGGGCATAGATGAGCTCGATCAGGTCGGTCTTGCTCCCGGTCCAAAATAGTTTTGACGGTTTTTGCATAAGCATAACTTCAGGGTTTTCTATGATATTGTTCAAATTGTCTACTTCGCCCTGTAGGTATACGATAAGCATATCATAAGCCAATATGGTGGCAACGGTACTATCCTGACACGTAGAGAATTCATTATCCGTCGAAAAATGAAAAGAGTCTGCAGGAAGTCTTATGTCCCTATTTCCCCTGACAAAGTATTGTTCATCGAAGGAAATGGCACCGCGACGGTAATAATTATAGAATTCTCGGTTATCATTAAAAAACGTCTGGAGTTTATCAATTTGGCATTTAAGATATTTGGTTTGGGCCTTATGATCACCTATAGGTCGTTTACACTCAATTTTGAATAACCTTACGTAATAAATAAGCTTACTGAAAATCTTTGGTTTGACATGTTTAAAAAAGTAGATTTCATCGGCTTGTGAGTCAAATTTTTTGTGGATGATATTGTTTTGTAGTTTTTTGATACAATTTTCTACCAATACAATACCTTTTTCTGCCCTATAGAGTATGTCCTTCCCATTATGCTCCAATGTTTCCAATTGAGTCTCAAATTCCGTTAGTAGCCTTAAGTATTCCATAATGATTAAAATTTATCATTTACCGTATATAATTCTCGACCTTTTTAATGTATCCTTTTCTTCGATTTGGAGATAGGCACACTTGTCATATTGTTTGATTTGATATAGCAATATTGTCAAAATGTAACAGCCTTGCAATAATTCATGTTACGCATTTTATAAGATCATTTGCATTTTACGTATTGAGGAGTTAATCCCATGTTTCATACCTTTTAAAGTAATTTTATTAGAATAACATAATATTTTAACATAAAATTTTAGGTTTGTTTATAGTATTATGAAAATATTCCCTAATTATAAACAACTCGATTCCTGGGATTGTGGCCCTACAAGCCTAAAAATTATAGCACAATATTTTGGAAGCAAAATCGATATTGAAAAAATAAGAAGGGAAATAGATTTCGAAAGAATCGGTGTTTCGCTTAATTCTTTGGAATCCGCTGCAGAAAAGATTGGGTTCGATCACCATTCCATAATGGTCACTTTTGATGATCTAAAAAACAAAGCCCCCTTACCATGTATATGTCATTGGGAGCAAAATCATTTTTTGGTGGTCTATGGAATTAAAAAGGATAAGGTATATATCTCAGACCCCGGGAAAGGGAAGTATACCTTAAGTATTAAGGAATTCTTACAAGATTGGTCGACCAATTCACAGAAAGAACATGAAGCTGAAGGAATTGCCATGCTTCTAGAACCGAATGAACTTATAGGCACACAGTATATAAGTGATGGTAAAAAAAGTCATGCCCATATTTATAATTTCTTTTTTAGGAGACTATTGAACGAAAAGAAAGTTCTTTATTCTTTAGTGTTCGGTTTGGCCGTAGCCGGTATTCTACAAGTTTTATTGCCTATAATGACCCAATCAATTGTTGACCAAGGAATATTTTTCCAAGATAGACGCTTGATATGGGTGTTGATCATAGGACAGCTCTTTTTCTTGCTGATAAACTTTTTAGTGGAAATCGTAAGAAAATGGATATTACTTTTTTTATCGATGAAATTAAACCTACAATTAATGGAATCCTATTTAAGTAAATTGTTATCCCTGCCGATTTCTTTTTTACAGAGAAGAGCAAAAGGGGATGTAATCAATAGAATCAATGATTCGAATAAAGTAGAATCCTTTTTGACAAAGCATCTATTAGATTCCTTATATGATGCCACAATATTAATAGTGCTATCCATTCTATTATTCATTTACAGTCCTCTAATTTTTGGAATTTTTATTGTTGGTAGCCTAACGTATGTATTATGGATCTCCTTGTTTATGAAAAGGAGGGCGACCTTGGACCATGAGTCTTTCGGGCTCAAATCAAAAGGACAAGGATATGAGCTGCAGCTTATCTCCAATATTGCGGATATAAAAACCAGTGGTTCTGAAAATCGAAGGAAAAAGGAATGGTACGAAAATCAGCTTAAAATTATAAAAACTAAGACCAAATCCCTCAAACTTCAAAACGCCCAAGAGAACCTAGCCGACATTATTAGGAGTAGTGTCAATATATTTATACTGCTAATATCCGCATTGGCGGTAGTTGACGGAACTATGACCTTGGGAACCATGTTGGCCATACAGTTCATTCTTGCACAGACCAATATACCACTCAATAGAGGTGTTGACTTTATGCTTGAGCTTCAGGAAACAAATCTTGCCATGAGCCGGTTATCTGAAGTTTTTAGAGAGGAACCAGAAGATATTTCCGAAATGAACATTTCCTTGCCCAAAGGCTCCTTTGATATCGTCATTGACGATATATCGTTTGGGTATCTTGGACAGAACAATTCTATATTTAATGGATTAAGCCTTACCATACCATCAGGTAAGACAACAGCAATTGTGGGCGCTTCGGGTTCGGGCAAAACAACATTGTTCAGATTGATACTAGGTTTTAGAGAACCTTCAAAAGGACGTATAACCCTTGGAGGTGAAAACCTTAATCAAATAGGTATTTCAGATTGGAGAAAACGATGCGGTACCGTTCTACAGGATGGAAAAATATTTGATGACAGCATAATTCGGAACATTACTGAATCAAATTCAAACGAGAAACTAAACGAACTACGACTTAAAACTGTTCTAAAGTGTACAAAACTTGATGAAATGGTTTCCGATTTACCTAACGGACTTAACACAAGGGTAGGGGAGAAAGGTATACTGTTATCTGGAGGGGAGACACAAAAGGTTTTGATTGCTAGGGCACTATATAAAGACCCTGATTTCCTGTTTATGGACGAAGCCACATCAGCTTTGGACGCTACCAACGAATCAGAAATAAAAAAGAACCTTAATCATTACCTTAAGGAGAAAACGGTAGTAATTATTGCACATCGACTTTCCACGGTAGTCAATGCGGACCAGATTATTGTACTGGATAAAGGCAAGGTTATAGAAAAGGGCAATCATTTAGAACTAATGAAAATCGGTGGTAGGTATTCACGTCTGATAAAAAACCAGCTTGGAAATGGATAACGATACAGATATTTCAAACGGCACATCGGAATTCATGGGAAGGACATCAAAACGTTTCCTAACTTATGGAAATGCCCTGAGTTTATTTACAGTAGCCACTTTAGTGATCTTTGGCTTCTTTGTATCATTCAACCAGACCATTGAGGCGGAAGCTTTGATTACAAGTAATCCACCACCTGTTACCTTATTATCAAGAATAAACGGCAAAATTCAGGAAATAAAAATCAGCTCCGGTGATACCGTTAAAGAAGGTGAGGTGTTGGCTGTACTAGAGTCTTCAGGAGAATTTATGGACATTTTGTATCTAGATAGCTTATTAGCTATTGATCAGACCATTGCTATAGCCATAAATAAACTCCTGGAGTTTTATCCGGTCAATTTAAGATTAGGTCCAAGCATACAGGAGTCCTATACGACTTATATGGAGTCTTATTTATCCTATATTTTATTGCAGAGTTTGGAAATAGAGAACGGGAACATTTATAGTCTGAAAGAACGCAAAACCTTAAAAGAAAAACAGATTTCATCCAAATATCAGCAGCTCGAAACCTCAAGGGATAAGCTTAAGTCCGGTAAAATGAATCTAAATAGGTATCTCCAATTATATAAGAAGGGAGTATTCTCAGAAAACGAGATGGAAATAGAAAAAAGGAACTACCTAGATCTATTAAACGAGAAGTTGAAAACCCAAGAGGAATTGGAAGCATTGAGTATATCCTTATCCGACATTTCCAACCAGACTAAAAGTTCGCAATCATATTTAACAAGCAAATACGTTATGAGCTCCTCCAAACTTCAATTGGACCGGCAGACCTTGATTTCCAAAATAGAATTTTGGAAGCAGCAGTACTTATTTTCTAGTCCAATATCCGGAATAATTTCCACATACGATTCTTGGCATAAAAACCAGGAGGTTAAAAAAGGCGAAAATATTTTCACCATTGTCTCAAATACCAGCGATAATATTTTTGCAAAATGCAAAGTTCCTATACAGAATACCGGTAGTTTAATTGAGGGACAAAAGGTATTACTGCATATAGACAGTTATCCTTATCCGCAATGGGGGGCATTGGCAGGTACGGTCAAAACTATATCTTCTGTTCCTAAATCAGGACCAGTCCCGTATTATTTGGTAGATGTAGAACTAAAAAATTTGACCACCAACTTTGATAAGGAATTGCAGTTCAAACACAATATGAACGGAAAGGCATTTATTTTATTAAACGAATTAAGTCTCTTCCAACGCGTTATGTTCAACTTAAGAAAAAAATTCCATCAAAGATGAAACAATTAAAGAATAATTTGATTTATAAAATCCTACTGGTATTAATGCTTTTAATGATATGTAAAACTTATGCCCAAGAGGACTGTAATGAGGTAATTCAAAAGTTGAAGGATCTGGAAACTCCTGAACAAATAGTCGATTTTCATAGTTTCGAAGGTTCTAATAAATGTATTAAAACAATAGCAAACTTCCTTTCCAAAAAAACAAAGCAAGAAAAAGATAGTTTAAACTTATCCAAAGTTTATGCTATTATGGCGTACCAAATAGATCCTGAATACAGTATTATATATTCTGACTCATTAATTTCCTTAAATCAGGACATAGAGGATTTTTATTATTTTGAGAAGTATTATATAAAAGGCTCGATTTATTATTACTTGGAGGATCATTTTAATGCAATAAAACAAATTGAAAGAGCTTACGAAATAGCAAAAAAAGAAGAGAATATCCAAATGGAGATTCAATCTTTATTACTCTTGGCTACAATTAAAAGTGAACAAGATGGGAATGATGAAGCTTTGGAAGTTTTTCATAGAGCTTTAAATAAAATTAGAAGTTTAGGGCCAGATATTGAAGAAGAAAAAAACTTTCTTTTAACTGAGGCTCTAGAAAGTATTACGATATACCACTTATTTAGGAAGAACCCAGATTCAACAATTAATTACGTAAATGAACTTAAAAAAGTTCTTATAAATTTTGAGGACCCAGAAACAGAACATAGTATAGTAATATTGGAAGGGGAAGCTGAATACATTTCAGGCAATTATAGTAAAGCGCTTCCACTTTTAGAAAAAGCAAGGATATTTTCTGAAGGAATAGAACTTTTAGATATACTCTATTATATAGGCATGTGTCAAAAGCATTTGAATCGACCGGAGGAACAGTATAAGACGTTCACTGAGTTTGAATCTATTTTGAATGAAAAAAATATATCACCACTTCCACAAAGTAAGGAGGTCTTTATGTTTTTGTTGAATGAATCTATAAAGTCAGGAAAACAAGATATGCAGCTTGCCTATTATGATAAAATAATAACGATTGACAGTTTATTGAATAACAATAAACAAAAAGTTGCCTCCTATGATATACCAGGATACTCCATAGCAGAAATCAAAAAGAATAAACAAGAGCTATTGGAAAAAATAAGTTCAAAAAGCACTAATATAAACTATCTCGTAATTCTTTTAATTTTAATAGTAGGGGTACTCTCCTATTATCTATTTCAATACAAAAAAGCAAAATCGGAGCTATCAAATTACTTGGATAATGAAGGCATAAATAAAGTCAAACAAAAAGATTTGGCTATATCAACGAAGGATGGCTCAAAAGATATTGATGAGGAATTAGCTTCATCTTATAAAATAGCACTTCATAAATTAAATTTATGGGAACGGGAAAAAGGTTTTCTTAATAAAGATATTGACCTAAACGTCCTATCTAATTTATTCAAGATAAACAGAACTTATATTTCAAAAGCAGTAAATATTTATAAGGAGAAAAAATTCAGAAACTACATCACTGACCTAAGAATGGATTATTTTATTGAGACAACTAGAGCGAATTTTGATCATGAAAATAAGTCTTTGAATCGGATTCTAGAGGAATTTGGATTTAACTCCATTGACACCTTTAATAGAGCATTAAAAGCTAAATTGAACAACAACAACATAACTCCAGCCATGTATATGAAAGAAATAATAAAACGCAATACGTAAAGTGCGTATAAGAATAAAGTAATAACAGGAATGTATGCCAAAACTTAATTATATTTATTTCAAATGCGAATTATTAATAACCTTTATAATTTAACTAATATGAAAAACGAAGCACAAAAAATCGGAAAGGCACTATCAAAAACCCAAAAAACTAAAGTTGTAGGAGGTGAAGCTCCAATTGTCAAAAAGAAAAAGTTGATAGAGAAAATTTAACGTCCTTTAAATAAAAGGCTACATCTTAAGATATAGTCTTTTATTTTTTATGTTCAAATAATAGAAAAATCCTATATCTTGAAATATTTGCCACTATTAGTATTAGTATTGATTTCATGTAAAGAAGTGAAAGTTCAAACTTACACTTATCCTGAAATTTTCAATGATTCTACCACTATAACAAAATTCGGAACTTCTTATACGAACTATTTTTCAAATATGGAAGATTTAAAAAATAAGGATGTTGCTACATGGCTTACACTTCAAGATAGTATATCCAAAACATATTTTAGTAGAAAAAACTTAAGTAAGTATTTGAAGTCCTTAGATGATGGTAAAAAGGATAACCTTCAATCTAAATATTGGTATAGAGCCACAAACGAAAACGGTTATTTTTATTGGATCGACAACGACTCATTACAAGTACTTTATAAAGGAAATAAAAAAAACAATAACGACACGAGTGCATTAACTATATCGATAGACGAATATGTACATTTTTATGAGCCAAGTTCGGATGGAACCAAAGTTCAGGTAATATTGAGTAATACAAATGGGGATTTTCTTCGAGTTATAGATACCAGTGATCAGGAAATATTATTTGAAACAACCACTGGTATAAACCCAAACTTTCTTTCACATTCAATTTGGGTAGGAAATGATACTATAGTATATACAGCTTTTCCAGATGCAGAAAATTCCAAAGATTCTTATGTTGCTTTATCAAATATAATTACAGGGAATACAGAGGTGATATTCTCAGGTTCAAATATTGAAAATTATGATAACGAGGATTATCTTATCCCACTAATATCAAACAACAAATCAAATAACCTTCAAGTTTATGTAGCTAATGCAACAGAACATTATTCTGCTTACAACGCTAAAATTGAAAGTTCGGAGAAACCTTCATTTAAATGGCGGCTGCTTTTTAGCAATATGGACAGTGTTGTTTATTATGCGAATGAAAAAAAAGACCGATTTTATTTTTTAAGATATAAAAACGGAAAAAAGATATTTGTAGAATCTGCAAGTGATTCAATTCAACATCCATACCAAGATAGAATATTATTTGAACCAGAAGTCGACGAGGAAATAGCAAGCACTACCCTAACTAAAAATAAATCCTATGTTACAACAGTTAAGAATGGTACCAGTATGTATTTATATAATATAGATAGAGAAGGCGGAAATCATCTTATAGATTTGGATTACCCTATTTCTCACATATCATTCTATCAAGAATTAAATGAAGAGCCCTTTACGATTATTCAAACCCAAGGATGGAATAAGAACTATTCTTTCTTTGATTTAGACGATTCATTAAACGTATCGATTAACGAAAAGATGACCAGGCGAACCCCTGTAAAGTATAATAATATCGTAAACGAAATAATTGAGGTGGCTTCCCATGATGGAACAATGGTTCCTATGACCATCGTTAGAACCAAAAATTATGAGGCAAACGGAGCAAATAAAGCTGTTATTCATGCATATGGGGCTTATGGTTTAAACATAGACCCAATTTATAGTGAAGCAATTCTAGATTTTGTTTCCAAAGGAAATATTTTCGCAGTTGCCCATGTTAGGGGGGGAGCTGAAAAAGGTTTGGAATGGTATAATGAAGGTGTTGCAGATAAAAAGATAAACTCGTGGAAAGACCTTTTGTATTGCTCTCAATATCTTAAGGATAATGGATTTAGTAAGGAAAATGGTTTAGGCGTTCTATTTAGTAGTGCCGGAGGGATAACTTGTGGTATGGCAATTAATGAAAAACCAGAAATGTACAATGCGGTTGTCGGTATATCAGCAATGTTCAATCCAATTAGATTATCTAATCAAGTATCTTTTAATGCGGGCGATAACGATTATGACTTTGGGACTGTAGATAATGAAAAAGGATATAATTCTTTACTTTCATTGGACCCAATAGTTAATTTTAATATTGATGATAAATATCCATCTACACTTATTATGATGGGCAAGAATGATGATTTAATACCATTATACGATGCAGAGAAATATATAGGGTTATTACAACAGAACACAGTTGACAAATCAAAACCATACATATTGGATATTTTTCAAGATGGAGGACATAATTTATCTTCTTTGGAAACAACCAGAAAAGCAATGTTCTTTTTTAATAATGAGCTATAGCCATAATTTTATACTACTTATTTTATAATTAAAAATTCCATGTCTTCACTTGCCTTTTTTCTAATTATTCTAGCATAAATTTGGGTAGTAGCTAATTTCATATGCCCTAAAGTTTTGAAACTGTTTTAATCGGTAAGCCATTACTCAGGGTTTAAGAAAGTCAGAATTGAGAGTAGTAGTGCAGTTTCTTGAACTTGACCAGATTAATTCACGTATTTCCCTGTAAACCCTTTGGTTTTGCGTTATGGCATATATCTAAACCCCTAAGGGATTAATGTTTATAAGCTATGCTTCTTTTTGATTGATTTATTAGCGATATGGAAATGTTCGTCTAGAATTTTGATTCTACCATTTTTCTATGTCTAATTTCCATATCAGTTCTGCAAGAATTCCATAAATTGAAATTAAATAGGTTTTTGAAACACTTGACGAATAAATAATATAGATTGATGTGTTTTGTATCCATTTATTGAAGTATCTTTCGTTATACGAATGATTTCGAGGCAAAAGTTACCTATTCGGTTACCTGATAATTTTAAAAAACCTGTAATTATTTGATAATAAGAGCATTGAGGTGTGGTGGGCTAGTTCTGTCATCCCGACGAACCACTTTTTAAGGGGTAGCAAAGCATTGTTAACTGACTGGTTGACAGTGCTTTTCGTTTTTTCTGTAATTATATGATATCATCTAATATCATATAAAAGGTGTAGAGTTCGGTTAATGGATTGGTACGTTTGTTGTTCATAATTTTGGTAGTGTATAAGACTATTTAGTGTCGTCTTTGCAAACAAGTTTGTTTAATTTAAAAGACACATATCATGCAGAACAACAGTACATTAACAGTACTCATTTTTACGAGGGACATTACTTACAATCCTGAAAAACTTACGATTTATGCCCGAATAACCGTCGATGGAAAACGGGCCGAAATCAGTTTAAAACGGTACACATCGGTGAATGTTTGGGACGTTTCAAAAGGTAAGGTCATAGTTGATTCTTAATCATCCAATTTTTGTATAATGGTATTGAGAATACAGAAGACCTTTAAATCAGTTCGTATGTAGTATTATAAAACAAAGCCATAAGTTGAAGAAACTATTATCTAAAATTTCCTATCTTGAATTTCTTTCCTAGTTAAACGATAACCCTTGAAAACAAAAATCGAAACTACACATCTAGAAAATCTGAAGCAAAAGATTTTGTCGTATACACAGGTAGATGATGAGATAGTACAAGAGCAGATGCAATTCTACCAAAGAATAGATTTGAAAAAAGGCGATACTTTGCTAACCCCAGGGCAATTGGTCGATTACTTTTATTATGTGGCGACAGGGTGTATTTACTATTATAAGTTGGACGAAGGCGAGCAAAAAGTATTGGAATTTTATACGGATGATATTTTTTTCACAGATTTACCAGCCTATGTAAAGGGCACTCCATCCAATTACTACTTAAAAGCTTCAGAGGCCACGGTAGTTTATGCCATAAAAAAATTGGATGCAGAGAACTCCTTTAAAAGGTCCCACCAATTGGAGCGTTTTGGACGATTATCGATGCAAGAAGCATTTATAAAAATTTTCACGAGAGTCGAGCGTCTTAATAGTCGCACCAACGAGGAACGTTATTTACGTTTAATGAAAAAAAGACCAGACCTATTTCAACGCGTACCCCAATATTTAATTGCTTCATATTTAGGGCTAACTCCAGTGGGTTTTTCAAAACTTCGGAAACGATTGGGAAAGGGATAGTTTTTAAAGGTTGGTATCAAATTAGTAATGGGTTATGCAAGTGGCTAATTTTCTTTAGAAAAATCCTATACTAAATAGTTAATTACCAAAAATATTATAACAAAAGTAAATTATTGATTTTTTCTTCGTTGTGATTCGTTTTGTTCTATTAAAATTCTTTAAGGCATTTCGTAGCAATATTATTTACATCTTACCCCTGCTTTCTTATTAACGAAAATGTGATACTTATGTGGGCTAGATAATAGGTTGGTAAAATCAAAAAATCCAACCTATTATATCCCAAAAATTCTGTTAGTGAAATTATTGTATCGGAAAAAAGAATTAAAAAAATTCCAAAGAAATAAGTCCATTTTACTATATAATCACCTTTAATTCCAACAGATGCGCCTAAGGAAAAACAAGAAATAAGTAAATAAATTAATGTTGCAAGCATAAGTATATTATCGTTAATGCTTGGGAATAACACTAGGAAATAAAACAATAAAAACAATGCTAGTAATATGCTTGTAAACCTCCACTTTATTTGTCCGTTAAGTGTGGCAAACAATAAATACCCTAAATGTGCAAGGAAAAATAAAGCAATACCCTTACTAAACATTGTACTATCGCCATTCATATTAGACATAAACCAATCACCAGCAATTGAAAACAAAAAAGCACCTATTATGAACCATGTAGCTTTGGAAGGTTTTACTTTTTTGAAATTGAGAATTAGGATGATTAAAATCCCTATACCAGCTGTTCCTGATTTAAAAATAAAGTTTGAAGTTAGTAACGCAAATATGGCCGATATAACTGATAAAAATAAAACACCATAGATCCAATTGTTTTTTATCCACATACTTTTCATTTATTGTTAGTATTTATAAGTCATGCCTAAGTGATACTTATTCTTTCCTTCTTGCAACCGAACACTCAATTTTTCGGATTAAAAAAGAGCAGAATTTTTATTTTTCACTAGTCTATTTGCTGTTTTAATGCCAACGTTTAGCTATGATTAGTTGCGGTGTGAAATCCGACAGGATTTCGTACCGAGAACTAAACATACTGAATATGCGTGGATTTTCCGAAGGGAAAATCCGCCCGCAATTAATTATAGGTGTTGTTATATAGCATTTTTTATCCATTTAATTGCGAAATTTACCTCCTCTCCATCACTGCATGTCACATCAGGTATTAGTCCAGTAATTTGTTCTTTTTTGTCTCTGTCACACATATACGATGTGCTAAAGCCAAACTCGGCACCAGAAACAAATTGGTAGGTCATTAAATCAGTAGTAAATCCGGTCGTTTTTTGACCAAAAATCCGTGTATTTTTTTGAGACTTAAGAGTCAGGGCTAAGAATTCTGCCAAACTAGCTGTTTTTTTGTTTACAAGTATGGCAATTTTAGCCTTAGAATTGCTGAGAGTGCTTTTTTGACTAATTGAATTAATAATTGCACTCCCAAAGTGATAGCTATTCTTTGAAATTTTATGTGGTTTATATTCAAGCTTGTTTGTTTTTGAGTATCCGATTATTGAATCAGAGTAAAGAGGTGAGATACCTAAGGCGAAAGTTCCTACTTTCCCACCTTGATTATTTCTAACATCAAGAATCCAGCCATCTAAATCAGAAGTTTGATCAATTTCAAGAAGCGCTTTTCTAATATTTGAAGAGTAAATTTTGCTTAAACTGTCATTTGCTGCAAATCCATTAATTTTTATATATCCAATGGTTTTATCAATTATTTTGTAATGAACCTTTGGGATTTCTTTATTCTTAGTTGATAAAAACCTTATAGAATCATTAGGATGTAGAAAAAATGCATGTTGATCAGGTAATTGAGATAGTACATATTCTATGGCTATATATTTATCATTAAGTGAGTTAAATGCTTTAATTGAGTCTTTAACATTTAGATAAATAGAGGTCCAGTTAACATGCTCATTATAAATGCTTTCTTCTTTGATTAAAGTATAAATATCATCAAACTGCTTTTCAATAATTTGATTATTCTCCTTTTTACATGAAAGGATTGACATAAAGAGAAATATAGTTAGGTAAGTAAATTTCATTTTTTGATTAGGAATGCTATATAACAATTTGCTAAACGTAATAGTACGTTTAGCGCTTTTAAACTAGTACTAAACTAAGGGATTTTAATAAACGATTTATATTCAGCTACGATTTACCATAATCTTACGAGATCTACAATCATTTTATTAAACCAGTTTAACGAGATTCCTTTGAATAAATCCTAACTTCAATGGCACTAATTTTTTAAAAACAGATGTTATGGCCAATACCTATATAGAGATGGAAACCCTTAAATTTTTATTGTTTAACGTACACGATCTTAAAACTGTACTAGAGCAAGAACAATTTGCGGAATATGATGAAGAGTCTATAGCTATGATGCTCGATTCGGTAAAGGATTTTTCAGATAAGGAACTCTATCCTTATTATAGGGAGATGGACGAAAACCCAGCACACTTTAAGGATGGAGAAATTATTGTTCATCCACAAGTAAAAAAGTATATGAAAGCGGGGGGTGAAATGGGCTTTTTATCCGGTCCATTCTCCTATGAAGCTGGGGGTATGCAAATGCCTTCGATGGTGGTACATGCTTCTGCCTTTATTCAGGAAACGGCAAATAATCACCTCCCTGGTTACATTGGTCTTACCGTAGGTGCTGCCGAATTGATCGTGCATTTTGGAAATCAATTTCTTAAGGATACCTACGTGCCCAAAATGATGGCCGGAGAATGGAGTGGTACCATGTGCCTCACAGAACCACAGGCAGGTAGCTCGCTCTCGGATATTGTGACTACTGCTGTACCTAATGGAGATTCCTATAAGATAAACGGACAAAAAATATTCATCTCCGGAGGGGATTATAAAGGAGCTGAAAATATAGTTCATTTGGTTTTGGCTCGTATTAAAGGAGCACCTGCCGGAACCAAAGGAATATCACTTTTTGTTGTGCCTAAAAATCGACTCGATGCAGACGGTAATTTAGAATATAATGATGTTACTACGGTTGGTGATTTTCAAAAAATGGGTCAAAGAGGGTATTGCACCACACACCTGTTTTTTGGAGATAAGGAAGACTGCACCGGTTGGTTGGTTGGTGAACCTAACCAAGGTTTGAAATATATGTTTTTGATGATGAACGGAGCACGGATTGCTGTTGGTCGGGGTGCTGCTGCAATTGCTACGGGAGCTTATCATGCCTCGGTTAGCTATGCTAAAGAAAGACCTCAAGGTCGTGAGCTGCAACGTACAGGAAAAAAAGATGCCTCTAAAGAACAAACTCTTATCATCAATCACCCCGATGTACGTAGAATGCTACTTTTGCAAAAGGTAATTACAGAAGGATCTTTAAGCTTGGTCTTTTTGACCTCTCGATACCAAGACCTATCGCAATCGCTTCCAGATGCAGAAAGTAAGGCGAAATATAAATTATTATTAGAAATATTGACTCCCGTTGTAAAGACCTACCCTTCTGAAATGGGTATTACTTCTGTAAATAATGGGGTGCAAGTACTAGGGGGTTACGGTTTTTGTTCCGATTATATTTTACAACAGTATTTGCGAGATATCCGAATCTCGGCCATTTATGAAGGAACTACTGGCATACAGTCTCAAGATCTGTTAGGAAGAAAAATCACTATGGAAAATGGAAAAGCACTGAAATTGCTCTCTGAGGAAATTATGAATTCTATCAAAGAAAGTATGGCGCACGAATCGTTGAAACCTTTGGCAGAAAAATTAGGTAGTAAATTGGAACTTACCCAAAAAGTACTTCAATCACTTATGGGTTATGCAATGAAGGGTGATTATCAGCGATTCTTGGCGGATGCCACACCTTTTATGGAATTTTTCAGTACAATCATCATGGCATGGCAATGGTTGGATATAGGCCGTGAAGCACAAAAAGCATTGGTCTCTGCTGATACTAGTTTTAGTACTGAATTTTATGAAAACAAAATTCACGCCATGCAGTTTTATTTTAAATACGAACTTCCTAAAACAACAGGACTTTCTGAAATATTGATGGATAAACAGGCATTGACACTGAACACAGAGAAGCAACTATTCGCTTGATTAAAAAGTCAAAAGAATAAAAGAAATACTTTAAAAAACTAACAACCGACAACGAAACATGAGTAGTATAAAATCAAAATTTAACCTAACCGGAAAAGTGGCTATCGTCACGGGATCAAGCAAGGGTATAGGACTTTCCATCGCTAAAGGGCTGGCTGAAAACGGAGCCAATGTGGTTATTAGTAGCAGAAAACAAGAGGCTGTTGATGCAGTGGCGAAGGAGTTTAATGAAGCCGGGTTGCAAGCCATAGGTATCGAATGTCATATTGGGGATACCACCCAAAGGGAACAACTGATAGCCAAAACGATAGAAGCCTATGGGCGTATTGATATTTTGGTCAACAACGCTGCTATAAATCCGTTTTACGGACCATTAGAATCGGCAGGGGAAGAAGTGTTCGATAAAATCATGAACGTAAACGTAAAGGCACCTTGGTTACTTTCTAATTTAGCACAACCGCATATGAAAGCTAATGGCGGTGGTAGTATTATCAATATTGCATCGGTAGAAGGTATACATCCAGGATTTCGATTGGGACTTTATAGTATGACGAAAGCTGCTGTGATTATGCTCTCTAAGAACCAGGCAAAGGAGTGGGGCAGATACGGCATCCGTTCCAATGCGGTCTGCCCCGGATTGATTAAAACAAAATTCAGTGAAAGTCTGTGGTCGGATGAAAAATTGGCTGCACAATATACCAGTATCGTTCCTTTGAAAAGAGTCGCAGAACCTGATGAAATGGCCGGAATAGTCATGTTATTAGCATCTGATGCAGGTTCCTATATGACAGGTGGAGTGTATACAGCAGATGGAGGTTATTTAATATCAGGTTAATAAAAAAGAACTATGAATTTTGACTACAGTGATAAATCGATAGCACTTCAAGAAAAATTGAAGGATTTTTTGGAAACTCATGTTCACCCTATTGAAAAGGAGGTGGAGTTATTTCATCAAAATCCGGAAAATAGTTGGAAACGTTGGCCCGGTATGGAAGCATTAAAGCAAAAGGCTAAGAATGCAGGACTGTGGAATGTTTTTCTTCCATCTGCGTATGGAGAACTTAGTCCAGGACTTTCGAATTTGGAATATGCCCCTTTGGCAGAAATTATGGGGCGCATAATCTGGTCATCAGAAATTTTTAACTGTAGCCCTCCTGATACAGGAAACATGGAGGTGCTTGCCAAATATGGAAATCCAGAACAACAAGATAAATGGTTAAGACCTTTATTGAACGGTGAAATTCGTTCGGCTTTTTTAATGACGGAACCCGATGTAGCTTCATCTGATGCAACCAACATTGAAACCTCTATTATTTCTGACGGAAATGACTATGTCATCAATGGTCGAAAATGGTGGTCCTCTGGTGCAATGGATTTCAATTGTAAAATTGCTATCGTGATGGGTAAGACCGATTTTGATGCGCCGAGACATGTTCAACAGAGCATGGTATTAGTGCCTATGGATACCCCAGGCCTAAAGATTGAAAGAGCACTGAGTGTTTTTGGCTATACTGATTCTCCGGAGGGTCACGCTGAAATCATTTTAGATAATGTTCGGGTACCCAAATCTAATTTACTATTGGGTGAAGGTAGAGGTTTTGAAATCGCACAGGGCCGTTTAGGTCCGGGCCGTATTCATCATTGTATGCGATTGATTGGTATGGCGCAACGTTCTTTGGAAATTATGTCGGAACGTACAGTACAAAGAAAACCTTTTGGTAGAACCTTAGACACTTTTAGTAGTATACGACAAGATATCGCCCTTTCTGCCTGTGAGATAGAACAGACCCGTTTGTTGGTATTGTCCGCAGCCGATAAAATGGATAAAGTAGGAAATAAAGAAGCTAAGGATTTAATTGCCATGATAAAAATAGTCACACCCCAAATGGCTTTAAGGGTTATTGACCGAGCAATTCAGATTTTAGGTGGAAAAGGGGTTGGGAGTGACACACCATTGGCACATTTCTATGCCGCGGCACGGACACTACGTTTGGCCGATGGCCCAGATGAAGTTCATATGAGTCAATTGGGAAAAAGTACAATAAATAAGTATGTAAAAAAATAGAATGTCTAACGAAAAAAACTTAAAACCGGTACGGGAAGGTGAGGAAATCAATGAGGTCAAACTCAAGGATTTTTTGTTAGAAAAAGGGTTAATAACCCGGGTGAATACCGAATTAAAAGTAAAACAATTCACTAATGGTTATTCCAACCTAACCTACCTACTTCAAATTGAGGATAAGGAATATGTCTTGCGAAGACCACCCTTTGCGGCGCCAAAACGCGGGCATGATATGGGACGTGAATTTAAGGTGTTGCAGCATTTAAATCCTGTGTACAATAAGAGCCCTAAAGTCTACGTCTTTAATGAGGATTCTAAAATTATAGGAGCTCCATTTTATATTATGGAGAAGGTAAATGGAGAGATTCTAACGGCTAAATCTGCCTTTAGTAAGCAAGTTTCTCCCGAGCAATTTAAAACCATTTCAGATACATGGGTTGATGCTTTTGTAGAATTTCACGATATTGATTATAAGACAGCAGGACTTTCAGAACTGGGAAGACCTGAGGGTTACGTTGAACGTCAAGTGAATAATTGGGGCAAGCAGTATCTGGCCGCGGCAACCGATGAAGTGCCAGCAGCACAAAAGGTAATGATGTGGATGAGTGAAAATCAACCCAAAAAATATGATTATACCCTTATCCACAATGATTTCAAATATGACAATGTGGTTTTTGCAGATGATAGTTGGAAGAAGATTTCAGCTGTTTTAGACTGGGAAATGTGTACGCTCGGTGACCCTTTAATGGATTTGGGTACTTCATTAGGCTATTGGACAACGGCAGGTGACCCAGAGTTTATGAAACAAGGGCTTCCTTCTCCAACGGTAATGAAAGGCAATCCTTCACGAACAGAAATTGTACAGCAATATGCTTTAAAAAGTGGTAGAAATATAGATAATCTTACCTTCTATTTTGCTTACGGCCTTTTTAAGATTGCTGTAATTGCCCAACAGATTTATTACCGATATAAACATGGCCATACAAGTGACCCCAAGTTTGCGAATTTAAATAAGGCTTCTGCTTTATGTTGCAATACCGCATGGCAGGCCATTCAAAAAAATCAAATAGATAATTTGTACTAACTATGGGTGAGCAACACTATGTAAACATGAATACAGAGCAAGTATCAGACTTTGCAAATAACCAATCCAAGGATTCTGTTGTCATGCTAAATATGGTAAAATATAAAGCTCTGGTGCCTGAAACGGGAATGACGGGAAAGGAATACTACAAGGAATATATGCGACAAGCGACTCCTTTTTTTTTAAAGGCAAATGCAGAAATAGTGTTTTACGGTTCGCCCAAGCATATGTTAATAGGTCCTGAAGAGGATACTTTATGGGATGATGTACTTATCATAAAATACAATTCCGTTTCCGATTTCATGAACATGATAATGGCCGATGGATATCCTTCAGAATTAAGGGAGCAAGCATTGGAAGATTCACGATTAATTCATTGTACGCCTAATCAAAAAAATTAAATCAAGCAAAAACGGAAAAATGAATTTGAAAGACAAAGTAGTGGTGATTACAGGAGCTGGTAGTGGGATAGGGGCAGCCACGGCAAAACTTTTTGGCGCACATAAGGCCATTGTTGTTGTCTCTGATATCAATCTGGAAAGAGCGGAAAATGTGGCAGGTGAAATCCGAAATGATGGGGGTAGGGCCTTGGCCTTGGCAACGGATGTCACCCAGTTTGAGCAGGTGAAGGAATTATTGCAGAAAGTAATAGAAAAATATAGCAGTCTAGATGTTATGGTGAACAATGCAGGAATAGGGGGTAAAAAACAAGCAAAGACTGCAGATCACTCTCTTGACGACTGGCATAATGTAATAGCGGTGAACCAAACTGGAGTATTTTATTGTATGAAACTTGCAATACAACATATGCTAAAACAGGGATATGGTAACATTGTGAATGTTGCTTCTTTGGCGGGATTAAAGGCTTCGGGAAATAACCTTTCTTATTCCGCTAGTAAATTTGCAGTAGTGGGAATGACAAAATCGGCTGCCTTGGAGTATGGAAGAAAGAAAATAAGAATCAATGCAGTATGCCCCGGGTTTACCCATTCGGCATTGTTAGAACAATTACTCGCCGTAAGTCCGGATATGGGCGATAAATTAAAACGAATGATACCTATGGGCAGGTTTGGGGAAGCGGAGGAAATTGCGGAAGCTATTTGCTGGCTGGCCTCTGAAAATTCCAAATTCATTACTGGACAGACCATAACCTTGGACGGAGGAACCTCCTTATAAAACTAAATTATGAATACATTAGAACTTACGGAAAAGGAAAACTATGTCATAGTTCAAATGAACCGAGGAAAGGTAAATGCCATCAATCATGAGATGGTGAACGAGTTAAAGGAGGTTTTCAAGAAGTTGGAAGAAGACCCTGCGGTGATGGGCGTAATTTTAACGGGACAACCGCATTATTTTTCTGCAGGATTGGATTTGATTGAATTGTATCAATATGATAAGAACCAGATTCAGGAGTTTTTTACGGCCTTTGGTGCGCTGTATCTGCAATTGGTACAGTTTAAAAAACCTTTTATCTCAGCCATAACGGGGCATTCTCCAGCTGGGGGATGTGTTTTGGCCGTTACCAGTGATAATCGTTATATGGCGGAAGGTGACACCTATGTCATTGGCCTCAACGAGGTGGCCGTTAATATTCAAATCAGTCAAAACCTGACAGAAATTTATGCTTTCTGGATGGGTGATGGGTTAGCACATCGCTATATAATGGAAGGGAAATTATTGAATGGAAAGGAAGCGTTGGCTGCTGGTTTGGTAGATGAACTGGTTCCTTTGGATACCGTTTTGGAACGTTCTGAAAAACAGATGAAGCACTATTTGAAAGCAAATCAGGAAATCCTGATTAATACCAAGAAAAAATTGAGAAAGCATCTATGGGATAAACTAGATTTAAATGCGGAGAACGCATTGAAAGAAGCAACCATATTATGGTGGAAACCTGAAATTAGGTCCAAGATGAAGGCTTATGTAGAAAGTTTTACCAATAAAAATAAATAATTATTAAATAATATAAGATGAACAAACAACTCATATTTGTAAAGAGACCGGTAGGAGCGGCAGATGCTTCCACTTGGTCCTTAGAAACGAACCCTATTCCAGATCTAGAGGAAGGGCAGGTCTTAGTAAAGAATCATTATATCTCTCTTGATCCCGCCATGCGTGGATGGATGAATGAGGGAAAATCTTATATCGCACCGGTAGAAATTGGCGCTGTTATGCGCGCAGGTTCGGTGGGTGAGGTCATAAAAGTGAAAAATCATCCAACATTCAAGGTAGGTGATTTTATTTCAGGTCATGGAGGCGTACAGCAATATATTGCGACGGATGGAAAAGGATATTATAAAGTAGACCCAAAGTTAGCGCCACTACCTACCTATATCGGCACCTTGGGAATGCCAGGAATGACCGCTTATTTCGGAATTTTGGAGGTGGGTAAAATTAAGGAAGGAGATGTTGTCGTGGTTTCTGGTGCAGCTGGTGCAGTGGGCAGTATTGTTGGACAAATAGCAAAGATAAAGGGATGTACCGTAATTGGCATTGCCGGTGGCGCGGATAAGTGTAAATATGTGGTTGAGGAGTTAGGATTTGATGCTTGTATCGATTATAAAAACGAAAATGTAAAGGAGCGATTAAAGCAAGAATGCCCAAAGGGATTGGATGTTTATTTTGATAATGTTGGAGGGGAGATTTTGGACGCAGCTTTGGGAAGATTACGAATGCACGCAAGAGTGGTTATTTGCGGTGCAATTTCCCAGTATAATAACAAGCAAAATATGAGAGGGCCAGCCAATTATCTTTCTTTATTGGTCAACAGGGCTACTATGCAAGGGATGGTTGTATTTGATTGGGCCGAAAGATATGGGGAAGCCGGTCAGCAAATGGGTAAATGGATGGCAGAAGGGAAGTTGAAAACCCGTGAGGATGTTTATGACGGAATAGAGAACTTTCCAGAGACTTATAATCGACTTTTCTCTGGTGACAAATTGGGTAAATTAGTGTTAAAGGTTATTGAGGATTGATGCAGTTCGGGATTCATCTCATATAATGAAAATATAGAAAATGAAAGCAATACGATGTCAAACTTATGGTCCTCCATCTAATTTGAAGTTAGAGGAAATAGATTCCTTACATGCAGGTCCAAAGGAAGTAGTCGTGCAGGTAAAGGCCTGTGGATTAAATTTTCCAGATACGCTAATCATTCAAGGCTTGTATCAATTTAAACCGGAGCTACCATTTACTCCGGGAAGCGATATTGCAGGCGTCGTCAAAGAAATTGGGGAAGAGGTGAAACACTTGAAAATTGGTGATGAAGTTTTTGGTTTTGTGGCCTATGGAGGTTTAGCGGAAGAAGTTATCGTACCAGGAAACGCATGTTTTCCAAAACCAACTCAAATGGACTATCCGGTGGCGGCCTCATTTATGATGGCTTATGGTACGTCTTACTATGCATTAAAAGATAGGGCAAAGTTAATGGAAGGGGAGACGCTGTTGGTAATGGGGGCCTCGGGAGGGGTTGGCTTGGCTGCTGTTGAACTGGGGAAATTAATGGGAGCTAAGGTAATTGCAGCAGCCTCCACTCAAGACAAGCTAGAACTTTGTAAAGCCTATGGCGCCGATGAACTAATCAATTACACTACTCAAGATTTGAAATCCACCCTAAAAAAAATAACGGATGGTAAAGGGGTAGATGTGATATACGATCCTGTTGGGGGTGACTTTTCAGAACAAGCACTAAGAGCTATCGCATGGAACGGGCGATTTTTGGTTGTAGGGTTTGCGGCTGGTACGATACCTAAGATTGCGTTAAATCTGCCCTTGTTAAAAGGAGCATCCATTGTTGGTGTTTTTTGGGGCGGTTTCGCGATGCAATATCCTAAGGAAAATATGGGTAACACCATGACTTTAATGAAATGGCATGCGGAAGGCAAGCTTAAACCTCATATTCATAAAATAGTTCCCTTAGAAGATGCTAAAGAGGCTTTAGAAGAAATGATGAACCGAAGTGTGAAAGGGAAAATGGTTGTGCAAATCTGATAAAATAACGATAACAATTATTGAAATATAACGATATGAGATTAAAGGATAAAATAGCGATTGTAACAGGAGGTTCACAGGGAATTGGAAAGGCAATTTCTGAGCTGTTCGCAAAGGAGGGTGCTACGGTGATTATTATGGATTTATTGCCCAAAGGTCAAGATGTAGCTAGTGGAATTATAACATCTGGTGGCAAGGCAGAATTCCATACTGTTTCGGTAACCGACAAATCTTCCGTAGAAAAACTTTTTGAACATGTAAATTCAAAATACGGCAAAATTGATATCCTAATTAATAATGCTGGCATAACTCGGGATCGCACCTTAGAGAAAATGACTGAAGATGAATTTGACGCTGTTATCGAGGTGAACCTAAAAGGGGTATTTATTTGTACGCAAGCAGTTGCACCTTACATGAAGGCAAATAAATATGGAAGAATAGTTAGTGCTGCTTCCAATGTAGGGTTACGAGGTAATTTTGGACAGACTAATTATGCGGCTACCAAAGCAGGTGTCATTGCCATGTCCAAGACCTGGACAATGGAACTTGGTAAATATGGTATAACAGCAAATGCCATAGCTCCTGGCTTTACCATGACCGATATGGTCGACAAAATTCCGCAAGAGCATTTTGAGGCGATTAAGGCAAGCATACCTTTAAAAACGGTTGCACAACCCATCGATATAGCCTATGGCTATTTATATTTAGCATCAGATGAGGCACGTTTTGTCTCTGGAATTTGCTTGACCATTGATGGTGGAATTTCAAGATAAACGACAGACATAATGGCTAAACTAATTTTAGATAATTTAAAGGAATTTAATACCTACGAGGGAAAAACATTACCTGCAGGTGAATGGATTACCATTACACAAGAAATGATAAATGATTTTGCAAAGGCCACCTTAGATTTTCAATGGATACATGTAGATGTAGAAAAGGCGACCCAATATTCTCCGTTTAAAAAGCCAGTTGCACACGGCTTTATGTCGGTTTCCCTACTATCTAAAATGCTCGGAGATCTTATACAGATTAAATCGGTAAAAATGGGGGTTAACTATGGCTTGAATAAAGTTCGTTTTCCAAATGCGGTTTTGGTAGATAGTAAGTTACGATTGCATGGAAAAGTTGCTGCTATTGAGGATTACACCGAAAACGGTGTCAAAGTCACATGGCTCTGTTCGGTAGAAATTGAGGGTGCCGACAAACCGGCCTGCGTGGCTGAATTTATTAGTATCATGTTTGAATAATACTTAATAAATACCTTAACTGCCTTTGTGAATTAGCAAGTTTTATTTTGTATTTTCAAGGTTGTCAAAATAAACCAAACCAATGACCAGACTCTTCGATTTAATCGACTACCAATTAAAAAATAATCCATTAGAAGCCTCCATTAGTGGAAGGAATAAAGATGGGAAATGGGAATCGTATAGTACTCAAAAATTAAAGGATACTGCAGAAAAAGCAGCAGCAGGATTATTGAAATTAGGTCTTGTACCTGGTGATAAGATAGCTATAGTAGCCTATAAAAATAGGCCTGAGTGGATTATTATGGACTATGCCGTTCAAATGGCAGGAATGATTAGTATTCCCTTATATCCTACCATCAGCGTATCGGAATATGAATACATTTTAAATGAGGCCGAAGTGAAGGCAGCCTTCTGTGGGGGATTGGATTTATATGATAAACTATCAGAAACTCAAAAAGCAGTAGCTACCTTAAAACATATTTACACCTTTGATGGATTAAATGGTAATCCCTTTTGGGAAACTATTTTTGATACTAAAGGTATTTCAAGCTTAGAAAGCATCCAATCCAATATAAAAGGAGATGATTTAGTAACCATTATCTATACCTCTGGAACTACGGGAAAACCAAAAGGAGTTATGCTGAGCCATGCCAATATCATGCATGTGGTTACAGCCACCTCAAGATTATTAGTTGTTAAACCTGAAGAAAAAGTACTAAGTTTTCTTCCGCTTTGCCATGTTTATGAACGAGCTGTATCTTTTTGTTATTGCTATAAGGGAGTTTCGATATTTTTATGTGGTACAGATAACTTAAGTGGACCTAATGGAGATTTGGTAGCTGTCCGTCCAGTTGCTTTTACAACAGTTCCACGATTATTGGAAAAAATTTATGAAGCGATTTACAATAAGGGTTTGGCTTTGAAGGGTGCTAAAAGAAAATTGTTTTTTTGGGCTTTAGACCTAACGGATGATTACAAGTTAGACCAGCAGTTATCTTTTACTGCAAGTTTGAAATGGAAGTTAGCAGATACCTTGATTTTTAGTAAGTGGCGGGCAGCTTTAGGGGGTAATGTAAAACAGATTATTACTGGTGCCGCCCCATGTCCTGTTAAAATATTACGTGTTTTTTGTGCAGCGGGAATTCCTATTCGAGAAGCATACGGCTTAACGGAGACCTCACCGACCTTAACGGGTAATACCTTGGATCCAAATGGAGCCATGATTGGAACCGTTGGGTATGCTATTGACGGTGTTGAGTTATATATTGATAAAACTTCTGGAGAATATAAGGAAGACGAGGGAGAAATTTTGGCCCACGGACCCAACGTAATGTTAGGGTACTATAAAAAACCGGAAATAAATGAACAGGTATTCCAAACAATCAATGGTAAAAAATGGTTTCGTACAGGTGATATCGGAAAACTGATCAAAGGACCTGACGGAAGAGAATTTCTTAAGATTACGGATAGGAAGAAAGAATTATTGAAAACTTCAGGCGGAAAGTACGTAGCTCCTGCACCCATTGAAAATCGGATAAAGGAAGATTTTTTGATTGAACAGATGATGGTTATAGGCGATAAGCAAAAATTTGTTTCGGCTTTGATTATACCTTCAGAAGTAGCATTGAAAAATTGGTGCCTCCATAAAAAAATGGAGTGGACTACATTAGAGGAAATGATACGAAATGAAAAAGTGATTCGTAAATATCAGAAAGTGATAGATAGTTATAATCCAGAATTTGGTCATATAGAACAGATAAAGAAATTTAAACTAATAGCAACACCTTGGCTGCCAATTCATGAAGATGGTTCTTTGGCTGAACTAACACCTACATTAAAACTTAAAAGAAGGGTAATAAGAGAAAAATATAGCGAGGAAATTGCTGTTATTTATAAAGATAACTGAAAATACTTTTTTGAATGCTGATACTTTTTTATAGATGTTGACGATTTGTGAAATTCTTTTGTTATTTTGAATAGGGTTATGATAGTCAATTTGAGAACTATATAACTCATGGTACATGGTATTTTAATATGTATAGGTGTTTTTTTCGGTATCTTCTTTGAAGGAGAAATAGTTATGCTTTCCGCAATCATTGCAACTCATCATGGTTACTAAAATCGTTATTGGGTAATTACATTGGTATTGATAACACCTATTGTGTCGGATACCTTTTATTTAGGTAGAAAAGAGCAGCCAAATGGTTAGAGAATAGCCGATAGAGCCCCCGTTTTTAATTTATTAGTCAAAAAATAAAACGTAATAAATAAAAATTTCTTTTAGGATTTAGCCATCATCTTAAACATTAGGAGAAATTATAACAAAAACTAATTTAAATCGACCTTTCCATTTCAATGTTCATAACTAACCATGTCTCCATTTATAGCAGAAATTTTAGTTTAAGATGAACTTTAAACTATTATTGACTTGTTAACTGAAATTTTTTTAAGCAAAAACATAAACACGAAATTTTGTGTAACACTCCCAACCTTTCCTCACCAATGTGGAAGACTAAAATATTCCTATAATAATAACGTTATAGTATGATTAGGCTTTAAATAAAAAAGGTGCCCCAAAAAAAAGTATTGATCGTTCATGAAGACATTGATGTATGTCTTTTGCTTCAGGCCATATTGAAAGTTGATTTCAAGATTACCGTCGTGGCTAATTCTTTCGCTATGGTTGAAAATTATCTAGAGTCCCAAAGTTTTGAAGTTGTACTTACCGATGTTAATATTGATGGTATTTCTAGAAATCAATACATAGCCTACCTTAACGATAAATTACCCGATGCTAAGATTGTGGTGATTACAGATATGGATCAATTGATTATTGAAAAAGAACTTTTCAATATAGGAATTGAACATTTTTTAGATTTCCCATTGACGATAACTGAATTGAACCAAGCCCTAAAACCTTCTATCTAAATTTGAAAGAATTACAACACATAACTATATTTTTGTTAATCGCATTGCTGGTTCTGTTGTATGTTTCAGCTTTGTACAGTGTATTCTATAGAAAACGAAAAGAAAAAATTCGTGCTACCAACAAAAAAATAATTTTTAATATCATGGGGCAGTATTTCAACAATGCTGATACCCCATTGAGAAACTCGTACTATAAAAGACTTAAGGCACAAGTGGCTACCACAAAAGGTCTTTGGTATGTTTGTCAACAGCTTATAAAAGTGAAGGGTATAGTGTCTATACCAGATAAAGACATTCCGTTTCCAATAGTTTCACTTTTAGGTATAGATAATTTATTGGAAAAAAAATTATCATCACGTAACTGGCATCATAAGGCTTTGTCAATTCAGTATAGTTATGAACTTGATATAACCGCTAATTATAAGAAAATTCATGAATACATCAATTCATCAAATATTTTTGTAAGACGAGAAGCCCAATTAGCTATGGTTGTTTTTATGGATTGGGAAAGCCTTCCTTTTTTCGCAAAATTAACTTACCCAATTTCATTATGGCAGCAGATTCGAATTATCGAAAAATTAAAATCATCTAAAAAACCGATTAAGCCAGAAGCTTTAAACTCATTATTGAAATCTAAGAACACCGATGTTCTTGAACTGGGTATGAGATTAGTAGCAGCTTTCAATATAGAAAGGGAATTTGAAATGATAAAAAGTCATGCGCAGGATCACGATACTAAGTTAGCCGATGTTGCTTTAGAATTATTAGTACAATTAAATATTTCTAAACCATTGAATAAAGAACTAACCTTTTCAAACAAAACGTTCGAGCTACCAATTAGTTACGTTGGCCAAAATGATTATCAACAAAATGACAAACTTTAATGGAGTATTTTAGAGCAGGTATCGATTGGTTTTTTTTCACATATGGAATCGTTCTTTTTGGTATATATCTAAGCTTTGTGCATTTGGCTTTAAGAGCTATCAAAAAAAATAAAAAACAGGCATCCTTTTTAAACATTAATAATATTAAGGGCGCGCAGAATTTGCCAAGCGTTAGTCTTATTGCACCTGCTTTTAATGAAGGACTGAGTATTGTTACCAATTTACATTCTCTATTGTCATTGCAATACCCTTATTATGAACTTATTATCGTTAATGATGGTAGTACAGATGATACTCTTCAAAAATTGATAAAAGCCTTTGATTTGGTTGAAGTACCGTACTCTGATAAAGAAACGAATATTAAACATGCTGATATTATTGGGCAATATCAAAGCACTAATCATAAATATGGGCATTTAACCGTAATCAACAAGAAAAATGGTGGTAGAGCAGATGCATTGAATTGCGGGATTGCAAACGCAAAAACAAATTTAGTTCTTTGTACCGACGCAGATTGTATTATAGAACAAGATGCTCTTTTGAAGATGGTTCGCCCTTACTTAGAAGAATTGGATAAGGAAGTAATCGCATGCGGTGGTGGTATTGGTATCGCTAACGATTCTATAATTAAAAATGGTACGTTAAAAGAACTAAGACTTCCAAAAAGTTGGATTGCAAGAATACAAGTGGTAGAATATATAAGGGCTTTTTTATTGGGACGAATGGCTTGGCATCAAGTAGACGGATTGATGCTGGTTTCCGGAGCTTTTGGCCTATATCCACGTGGCCGAGTGCTAGAAGTTGGAGGATTTGATAAGGATACCGTTGGCGAGGATTTAGAACTCTATATGCGTTTAAGAGTTCATATGGAAAGACAAAATTTACCCTACGATGTTGTATATATACCAGAGACGTTGTGTTGGACAGAGGCTCCCTCATCAGCAAAGGTATATATAACACAACGAGATCGTTGGGCTAGAGGGCTATGGGAAACACTAAAAAAACATAGATATCTTTTTATGAATAGAAAGTACGGTGCAATGGGAGGCGTGTTTTTTCCATATTGGGTATTTTTTGAATTTTGTGCACCTATTGTTGAATTTCTTGGGATGATTCTGATTACAGTATATGCAATTTTGGGTTATATAAATTGGCCATTTGCAGTATTTCTGTATATAATTGTATACTTGGTAGGCTGTGTGTTCTCAACTATTTCAATTCTTATATACACTATTAATTTTAGACAATATGCTAACGTAACAATGGTCACAAAATTAATTTTGGCGGCATTCATAGAGCCTTTTTCTTCGCACTTGATAATGTTATATGCAGAGATAAAGGGTTATATGAAAAAGTTGTTTGGTGTGAAATCGACTTGGGGTACAATGACCAGAAAGGGGTTTACTACCTCTGATTAAAATTGATTCTCTTTAAAATCGATAACGCAATTGCGTGCTGAACGTAAATTGACCACCTTTCATATTATTATTATTATTCAGCTCCTCTGTTAGATATCCAATACCAGCACCTAGGCTAAAATCTTTAAACCATTTTCTAAACCCAGTTGATACATAATACGCTTTTAAGGATGGATTATTGACGACCTGTGAAAATCTATTTACATCGTCTGGCGAAATACCGGTACCTATTCGTACATAGGCAAAGTCTGCAGCGTTAGAGAAGTAATATCGAGTCGTGACTTGATAATTCTGAATAAAACGATCATCTTTTTTTGGTCCAAATGAAGCTCGTGCATTCAAATAAAAGCTACCCACGTATTTGGTTAGGCCGAGACTAGTGGAAAGAAAATTATCTTGTTCATAATTTAAATATCTAATTCCACCCTCTACTTCATAACCATTGCCTAAAGAATAAAAAAGGGATGCACTTGTACCAAAACGTTGATAGAAACCACCTTCAGAAAAACTGAGAACAGCATTTCCATATAATTTCTTTGAAAATACAGGGTATGTATCTAATTCGTATAAAACTCCATCATTAATAAAGCGGTCACTATAAGTTATTCTACCTGCAACTGAATTTGCGCCGAAGTAATGTTGATATTCAGCCGAAACGCTATTCCATGATTTATGTACAGGAAAGTCTTTTGTAAATGATATCAATTCATAATTAACACCAATTTGGTTTGAACTAATACGCTTTAAAATTTGTTGTAATCTATATAGCTGCCAATCGTCTAAAATACGTTCTTTTAATGAACGCACTTTTTCTTTTGCCATTTCCTTTTTGTTAGCTGTTATGTACTCTTCGGCTACATCTAAAGTTGTATTGATGTCAATTGAGGAATCTTGACTATAGGTTACCGCACTAATAAAAAATAGTAGAAGAATAGCTAATGGAAAAATCGAGTTTCGAAATCGAAAAAACTGTTTATTCATTAAAATAAATTAGAATTTATGTAACCAATTGATAACGTAATTTCGTAGTTTTTGTTTCAAAAGACTCAAGTAAAAATCTTACCTCATAACTATTAAATCAGTTTTTAGAAAATCAACAAATTTTTTATATCGACCGAAACACAACAAGATTATCAGTGATTAATGAAAGAATATAAAATTCCGATTATAATAATACTACCAAAGGTATAACCTATCAATTTACCAGTAATTTTAGACCCTTTAAATACAGTAATACCTAATTTAACCAGCATATTACTCATTGTTGCTGCTACAATAACAGACGAAGTAAGTTTTAATTTTTCTCCTTCCAAAGCAAATTTGGCCAAACTTATAGTTATTGCATCTGTATCTGCTAACCCAGCTATTAATGCAGAATAATACAAACCACTTTCTCCAAATAATTTATTGCTATAAAAAACTGCAAATTGAATAATTACATAGATTACACCAAAACCAAGAGCATTAAGAAGGTTCATCGGGTTTCCAAGTTTAATATTTGTTTCGGGTTTATCAGTATTATCTTTTATTAAAATCAAAGAAACGATTAGACATATCAATGTGAAAATACCAAATGGTAATGCTAAATACGTTAAAAGAGAATTGTTGAAAATATAGGTCAGTAAGGCAAGTCTTGGAAACATGATGGCCGAGGCGATAATAATACCTGCAGCATATTTTCGTGACAGTTCTGGAGATTCTATACTTCTAGAAGCATAACTCCATGTAACGGCAGTGCTAGATATTAGTCCGCCGAGAATAGCTGTTAATAGAATTCCTCTTTTAGAACCTACAAATTTGACTAAAAAATATCCGATAAAGTTTAAGAAAGAAACAATAGCAATGATGGATCCTATCTCAAACGGATTTACTAAATCATTTGGGCCATAGGTGTTATTTGGTAAAAAGGGCAATATTAAAAGAGCTATAATTGAAAATTTCACAAATGCAAAAAGTTCTTCAGAGGTAATATTACTAATGACCGAATGAAATCGTGTCTTTAGAGAAAGTAAGGTGACGATGATGACTGCCGTTGCCACAGCATTACGGTAGTATTCGGCAGAAACCATAAGACCTAACACAAAGGTGGCAATAAGGGCTAAATTGGTCGTAAAACTTCGTTTATAGCTATATTCTTCTTTATAAAAATGATTGAACCCCAAAAAAAGAATAAAAGTACCTAAACCTATAATTGATAACCAAAAAGAAAACAGTTCGGTAAGGCTGCCTAGTGAAAAGCCCAAAATTGCCACAATGGGGAATGCACGTATGCCTGCAAACCCGCTTTCACGCTTAAGATTATTGTATTCCCGTTCCAATCCTACAATTAGACCAATACCCATACTAATGAAAACTCCTAGAATATAGGGGTCTAATGCTTCGCTTATGCTTTGATATTCGTTCATATAAATGGTTTATTTAAAATTGATCATTCCTAAATATGGATATGACAATATAAAACCCTAATAGGGCCGAGAGAACAAAACCTATCGCACCTAAAAGCGGAACTCCATTAATTAAAGGAGGCATTTTTGCCATAACCAGAAGAGATGATCCTATAGATAGTGCTGCTATAATTACGGCAAATACTAAACGGTTAACCGCCTTGCTAGTAGATAATTGAAACTCTTTGAGCCCTTTGTGTTCATGTATAACTTCTAGTTTTCCATCTTTTATTTTTTTAATAATAGTATTGATATCCTCTGGCAGTGTGTCAACTAATTCATTAATATCTTTAATACGATTTAGATTCTTTTTTAAAAGATATTTTAAGCTAAAACGTTTGCGCGCTATTTTAGCTGTGTAAGGCTCTAAGTTATTAGTGATATTAAATTCAGGATCTAGTTTAAGGCCTACGCCCTCTATTATAACAATACCGCGAATCAACATGTATAGGTAATGGGGCATAATAATTCTGTTCTCATATAAAATAGTCTTGAACTGAGTTAATGTATCTCCTAACCTAATGTTTTGAATTGCTGTATTGCTAATCCCATCGACTAACAAGTATAAATCTTGTTCTAATTTCGTATTATCGGGGATATCTGTTTTTATTGCAATTTTCTCAAGTAAAGAAATTATTTTTTTGATGTCTTTTCTTAAAAAGTTCAGCAGTAGGTCAACCAAAGCCTCTTTTTCTTTTGGCATGATGCTGCCCATCATACCAAAATCTAAAAAGCAGATTTGTCCACTTTCAGGTAGCACAAAAATATTACCTGGATGAGGGTCGGCATGAAAGAAACCATGGTCTAAAATTTGTTCTAGGTAAAGGTCTACACCAATTTTCGCTACCGCTCTTGGGTCAATATTCGAAGCTTTTAGCGTGGCTATTTCTGAAACTTTGATACCATCAATAAATTCCATGCAAATAATTTTATCGCTTGATAGTTCGCGATATATGGCAGGTATATGAATAGCCTCGGTGCCTTTAAAGTTTTTAGTGAATCTTTCAGTGTTTTCCAATTCTCTTGCAAACTGAAGTTCTTCTTTAATACTTCGTTCAAAAGATTCTATAATTCGCATAGGTTGAAAAGCTTCAGCTTGGCTACTATATTTTTCAAGATTATGGGCAAGCTGTTTCATCACGAGTAGGTCAGACTCGATAATCTCTTTAATATTTGGACGTTGAATTTTTAAAACTACCTCTTCACCATTTATCAATTGTGCGCGATGTACTTGTGCAAGAGAGGCTGCAGCTAACGGTTCTTTATGTATAGATGCAAAATATTTTAATTTATCTGCTCCCAGCTCTTCTTCAACGGTTTTATAAACATCGAAGTTTTCTAGCTTGGGTACATGATCCTGTAGCTTTTCTAATTCAATTATCAGTTCAAGAGGGAGCATATCTTCTCTTGTGCTAAAAATTTGACCTAGTTTAATATACGTCGGTCCTAATTCTTCCAAAACCATTCGTATGCGCTTGAATTTTGAAAATGATAAATTTTGTTTGGTATCGGGGTGGTTTTCTAAATACTTTTTAGGGATTACCTTACTAAAACCACTATTTACCAAGACATCGTCAAAACCATATTTAACCAGAACGTTAAATAGCGTTGCATACCTCGTTATTTCTTTTTGTGATGGAAGTTTTAAAATGGCCATTTATGTTTTGATTGTTAAATGCATTTAAAAAGAATCTAAAAAAATGCTTAGTTTTTACCGTTAGCTTAATCATTTTAAGGCACAGTATTTCACAATTTATTAGCTAAATAACAGCTTATAATTTCAAAGCTATCTGAAATAATGTACGTGATTTATGATATAAGTCATATTTATATGGTAGCAACTGAAATCAAGTAGTTATTGTCTAGATTTCAATAATAACTTTCGATTGTAATAACCTGTTAGACCTACATTTAAAATGTTTGACAAGACCAATAACAATTTTTAAAATGATGAGTAAGCCTTTGTGATAAATGAATTCTTTCTACCTAGAACCCTGATCACTAACATAACTTAGCGTACGTATTGCTTCAATTAAAATAGCGTTCATAATGATTTATTATTAAGGGATGTAAAGTGGCGAATAACCATAATTTATAATATGCCAGAGTAACCAATATATTGCTATGAATAGTTTTGTGTTGAGATTCAAAAATAGCTTTCTAAGATTGAGATAACTTCAGTTAAAAACTCTCTAATGTTTTCTTGTCCTTTATTTTTTTACATATGATTTTACTCATAGTATTCCTTTAAATTTTACATTTAATTTGAGGAATTACAAACAACTGTTTATGCAAAATTTGAAAATTTGTTTACTCTTTCTGCTTTGCCTTTCTTGTGGCAAAGACCGGGAAAAAGTACTTCCACAAAAAACGAAGCTAACATCATCTGTTTATGCTTCTGCTACTATACAGCCAGATAGTTTATATCAAATTTATGCCGTTGTTGCAGGTATTTTAGAGGATAACTTAGTCGAAGAAGGAGATTTGGTACGCAAGGGCGATGCGGTATTACAGATTAATGACCGTGCCCCAAAATTAAATGCAGATAACGCCTACTTGTCATTGCAGCAGTCTAAAGAAAACTTTCAAGGTGATGCTGCTATATTAAAGGAGATTGAAGATGAAATTTATTCGGCTAGACTAAAATTCAATAATGATTCTATCAATTATAGCAGACAAAAGCGCCTTTGGGAGCAAAACATTGGGTCTAAAGCTGAGTTTGATACTAGAAAGTTGGCGTATGAGCTTTCAGCTAATCAGCTAAAACAACAAAATGCAAAATATGTTCGAACCAAATATGAGTTGGAAACAAAAATGGCACAGGCTAGAAATAGCTATTCGACCACAAAAATAATAACAGATGATTATACGGTTAACAGCAAAATTAATGGAAGGGTATATGCTCTTTTTAAAGAACCGGGTGAGCTTGTAAATACTTTAGAACCTTTAGGTGCAATAGGTAGTGCCTCGAATTTTAAAATAGTTATGCTGATAGATGAGGTAGATATCATTAAGATAAAAATAGACCAGCTAACACTTATAACTTTAGACGCTTACCCAAAAGAAGTATTTACCGCAAAGGTGAGCAAAATATATCCTCAAAAAGACGAACGTTCACAGACTTTTACAATTGAAGCACTCTTTACAGTACCCCCTTCAATATTATACCCCGGCTTAGCGGGTGAGGGTAATATTGTAATTTCGGAAAAAGAAGATGCACTTACCATTCCAATAGAATATTTAATGGATGGTGATAAAGTAGAAACAGAAGAAGGTTTAGTACGCGTTGAGGTAGGCCTTAAGAATTTAGAAAGGGTAGAGATTATTTCAGGTATAACAGAGAAGACGTTGCTTTTAAAGCCAAAAGGATGATAAACTGGAAGGTCATACTGAATATTGCAAAAACACATCTTCTTACCAAGATGAAATCTACTGCTACCGCATCTTTAGGTGTTACTTTTGGAATAGGTGCCTACATAACTATGGTTAGTTTTATGACAGGTTTAAATAATATGTTAGATAGTCTTATTTTGAACCAAACTCCCCATATTCATTTATATAATGAAATAGAGCCAACGGTAAATCAACCAGTTTCGTTGTTTGAAGGTTTTGAAAATTCGGTATATATGATAAGCTCTATAAAACCAAAGCAAGGGCAAAATAAAATTCATAATGCCCTACCTATTCTTAACTATTTAAAGAAAAAGGACAAGGTAAAAGGGGCTACACCACAAGTACGCGCACAAATATTTTATCTATCTGGGGCCATTGAATTAGGTGGTACATTGGTTGGGGTAGATATTATGGAAGAAGCCAGATTATCGAATATGCGTGACTATATTGTCGATGGTACCCCTGAAGCATTGAAAAGTACTGATAATGGTATTCTGTTAGGGTCTGGGTTGGCAAGTAAAATGTCATTATCTGTAGGCGATAGGGTCCAAATAAGCACTGTAAAAGGCGGTATTTTTCCTTTAAAAATTGTTGGTATCTACCAAAGCGGAATAGCGGATATCGATAATATACAAAGCTTCTGTAATTTAAAAACAGTACAACAGATATTAGGAGAGGCACAGAATTACGTCACCGATATCAATATTAAACTTAATGCAATAGAAGATGCCCCTGCCATGGCACAAATTTTAGAAAAACAATTTGATGTAACCGCTACGGATATTAATGAAGCGAATGCCCAATTCGAAACAGGTACAAATATTCGAAATCTAATCACATACGCGGTTTCTATAACATTGTTAATTGTAGCAGGATTTGGAATTTATAATATTCTAAATATGCTCATTTATGAAAAAATGAAAGATATCGCTATTTTAAAAGCCACCGGATTTTCAGGCCGAGATGTGCAGTTCATTTTTATGAGTCAAGCCATGATAATTGGTATTATTGGTGGAATTTTAGGTTTGATTTTAGGGTTTGTACTATCTGTGCTTATTGATAGGGTTCCTTTCGAGACAGAGGCGTTACCCACCATTACTACCTATCCTGTTAATTTTAATGTAGTATACTACATAATAGGAATTGTTTTTGCATTGGTTTCAACATTTATAGCAGGGTGGCTTCCTTCAAATAAAGCAAGAAAAATTGACCCGGTAAAAATCATTAGAGGTACTTAAGAGAATAGAGAATGGATAACGTACTAGAGGCCAAAAACATCAATAAGCACTTTTTAAAACCTAAAGATTTTCATGTTTTAAAAGATATTTCGTTCGCGATAAAACAAGGAGAGTTTGCTTCTATAATGGGTAAATCTGGTTCAGGAAAATCTACTTTACTCTATATCCTTTCTACAATGGATACAGATTATACTGGCGAATTATTTTTAAATAATGAATTGGTAACTGGTCGGTTATCTACAGAACTGTCAAGAATTAGAAATGAACACATTGGCTTTGTTTTTCAATTCCATTATTTGTTATCTGAATTTAGTGTGCTAGAGAATGTGATGCTCCCTGCTAAAAAATTAGCACGAAAATCTGTTCAAGAAATTGAACATGACGCCATTTTGAAATTAAAAATGTTGGGTATCGAAAATCTCGCAAAACAGAAAGCTTCCCGTATTTCTGGTGGCGAAAAACAACGAGTTGCCATCGCAAGGGCTTTGATTAATAATCCTTCCATACTTATGGGTGATGAACCAACTGGTAATTTGGATAGCTATAATTCTGATAATGTTTTTAATATTTTTAAGCAGTTAAAAGAGGAGGAGGGGCTATCACTTCTAGTTGTTACTCATGATGAAGATTTTGCCAAGCGAACCGATTATATTATACAAATGGAAGATGGCCGAATTATGAGTTAAATATTCAAAGGCTATCTAAACCTAGTAGAGAATTTGTAATTAATTTGTGTCGTTTCATTGATGGATAAAAATAGTTTTAATTTTAGACGGCTCTTGGTAGGTTTTTATCCTAATAAAAATTTAGTTTTGAAATTATCAGCACTATATTTTTCTTTCATTTTCAAAATTTATTGGTATGTCTAAAAACGCTTTAAAAAGCTACAGCTATTTTCTAAGTATTTCTGTTTTGTGTTTGCTACTTGTTTCATGTGCTAATGTGGGTAAACAGAGTTTAGTGATGCAAACAGAAAATACAATGGCGCTCGATGTAGATGATACTCAAGATTCCATAAAGCTTAAAGCAACTCATGTTATTCCTTCTAAAAACCAATATAATGCCCTTAAAGATGAATTTATAGCCTTCGTCCATTTTGGACCAAATACGTTCAGTAGAATGGAATGGGGAAGTGGTATGGAAGATCCTGCTATTTTCAATCTTCAAAATCTCGATACTGATCAGTGGTGTAAGGTCATGAAAGATGCTGGTATGAAAAAAGTCATCATTACGGCCAAACACCACGATGGTTTTGTTTTGTGGCAAAGTAGGTATACCAAACATGGGGTGATGTCTTCACCATACAAAAATGGAGAGGGCGATGTTTTGAAAGAATTATCAGAATCTTGTAAGAAATATGATATTAAATTGGGGGTTTACCTTTCCCCAGCTGATTTATTTCAAATTGAAAATGCAGATGGACTTTATGGCAACTTGAGTGAATACACAAAACGTACCATACCTAGAGAGATAGAAGGCAGACCCTTTGAGAACAAAACCATTTTTGAGTTCGAAGTGGACGATTACAATGAATATTTTTTAAATCAATTGTTTGAATTACTAACCGAATATGGCCCTATGCATGAGGTTTGGTTCGATGGTGCCCATCCTAAGCGTAAGGGAAATCAGCAATATAAATATAGAGATTGGAAAAAATTAATTACCGAATTGGCTCCTAATGCAGTAGTGTTTGGAAAGGAAGGTACGCGTTGGTGCGGAAATGAGGCCGGGGCCACAAGAGATACCGAGTGGAACGTAGTACCTTATGAAGAGGATCCAAGAACAATGAACTTGTTCGCAGATATTACCGATGAAGATGTAGGAAGTTTGGAGAAATTGGCAGCTGGTAAATTTTTACATTATCAACCTGCTGAGACGAACACCTCAATACGCGAAGGATGGTTTTATAGAGATGACACTGATCAAAAGGTGAGAACTACCGATGATGTTTTTGATATCTATGAAAGGTCTGTTGGTGGAAATTCTGTTTTTCTATTAAATATCCCTCCTAATCGTGAGGGTAAATTTTCAGGCCAAGATGTTCAGGTCTTAAAAGAAACCGGTCAAAGAATTAGGGAAACCTACGGGGTTAACTTATTGGAAGGTGCAGAGGGTCCAAAAGAACTTTTAGATAATGATCAAGAAACCAATTTGGTTCTGCAAGGGGAACAACCAATAGTTGAGATAATGCTTCCTAAAGCAACGAAGATCAATAGATTTCTTGTTCAGGAGAATGTGAATATATCTGGAGAACGTATTGCTAAACATTCATTAGATGCCTGGGTAGATGATGAGTGGAAAGAAGTTGCAACTGCAACTAATATTGGGTATAAAAGAATATTACGGTTTCCTGAAGTAACGACAACTAAGCTTCGGCTTCGAATTCTTGAATCGAGATATATTCCTGTGCTACAAAATGTTTCAGCGCATTATTTTGAAAGCAGGCCACCACAATTACAATTTACTAGAAATAGTAAGGGAGAAGTTTCTATCGAACCTAAGGTGTCTGATTTTAGATGGAATCCTAATGGTGAAAATGCAGGCGCTAATTTAAACAAGGGAATGCAGATCTTCTACACTACAGATGGTCAAGAACCTTCTGCAGAGTCTAGCTTGTTTACAGAACCATTTTTATTTGGTGAAGGAGAGTTAAAAGCTATCGCAATAAAAAATGAAGAAAAAGGAAGTGTAGCTAGAATTAATTTCGGAATTTCTAAAATGTCATGGAAATTGGTTTCAACCAGTAGCACACAAGAAAAGCATGATGCTAATTTACTTTTTGATGAAAATCTAAAAACCTATTGGCAGTCGCAAATGAAAGGTGAAAACCAATTTGTTATTCTTGATTTGGGTAAGAAAATAGACATCAAATCATTCGCGTATACACCGCCAACTTCGACTGCTGACGGAATGATCCAGAAAGGAACTATTTTCTCGAGTGATGATGGTGAAAATTGGACCAAACAAGACACCTTTACCTTTGGAAACCTGATCAATGACCCAACGCAACGCATGCATAAGTTTAAGCAAAGTTTTTCTACGCGCTTTGTTAAGTTACAGGCCGATGAAATTGCAGGTGATGGTAATTCAACTGCCATCGCAGAGTTAGATTTTTATATGCATTAAGCCTTATAATGGTTTGAAATTAAAAACCTATTAACATCGTAATAATATTAATTGGATATTTACTTTCATCTTTTATAGTCAAAAGAAATCCAATCTGCATGGCAAATGTTTTGAGTTGTATTTTCTTTGTTTGTGAAGACTAAATATAAGTTAGCACTAATTTTAGTTGGAGAAACGGGTATGTTGTAGTAAACTGTTTCTTCCTTCCCATTATGGGCCAATATTTGTTCACCTATTATTGGACCATCTATGCGGTTTTCATGAATTTCAACTGCGCCTTTAAATTCTTGATCTAAATTATAGAAAGCCGCAAATTTTAAATGCTTTAGGCCTTTTAAATTAACGGCATTAAATTTTAAGTATGAACCATCTTGCAAAACCCCAACTACTCTTGATTTACTGGTGTTCCAAGTTCCGGTACCTTCCTTAATCTCATTTGCATTTTCAGCTTCAATTTTCTGACTTCTGAAAATTATTTGCTCACTCACGGTAAGTTCAGAATTAGGTTGATTCAGATTGCCTTTATCGCGATAAGAAACCATTAAAACATAGTTGCCTTCGCCTTGCTTACCTATATGTTCATTAAACGTTAGTGTACCTGTAAGAGGAAGTGATTTTTTAACTTTCTCATTTTGAGGTTTTAAGTCTAATATATAGTCTACCATTTGAGAAACCTCTTCAACAGTAAGTTGTGGGTGTGCAGACATAGCATTATCACCCCAAGCGCCACCGCCACCTTTTATGATTTTTGAAACTAAATAACCTGTATCGTCTTTACTATATCGTTTTGCAATATCGGTATAGCTAGGTCCGTTCACTTTATCTAATACAGCATGGCATGCCTTACAGTCAGATGCTTCGATTGCTTTTTTGCCAAGTGGCTCAAGATTACGCTGATGACCTAAGGTCGCTTTTACAAAATCTCTACCTTCGGGTATATAATCGAAAGTCACTTTTACATCATCTACAGAAATTGAGTTATTCTGGGTAGAACCATCTTGTTTGTCGGCTACAATGATTTTATAATTCAATTTCTTGCCATCCCAATAAATTGAATCGTTGTTCGTGATATTAATTGCAAGGGTAGGAGTGTCATTGCCAACCAATATTTTTGAACTTGTTGTCGATGTGTTTCCATCAGCATCGGTAACCTTTAAAACAACATTGTAACTACCATCTTCAGTAAAAATAAATTCTGGGTTTTGCTCTTGAGATTGCGATATGTCTTCAGTGAAATACCAATCGTAGGTAAGTGCATCGTGGTCAAAATCGATAGAGTTTTCTGCGGAAAATTTCACGGATAAAGGTGTGGCCCCAACAATTTTATCATGTTCTAATTTGGCAACCGGTTTTCTATTTCCTTTGATATAGGAAATGCTACTTAAACGGGCGTCTAAATTTTGCGAATTCCATTTTTGACCATATTCTAACACATACATATTACCGTTAGATGCAAAGATCATATCCATAGGATGTGAAAATTCCTCATTGGGCATAAATGCATCAGCCTTTACATAATTCTGATTCTCATCTAGGGTGATGACGTAAATCCAATCTCTCATCCATTCGTAAACAAACAATTTGTCTTCGAAATAGCTAGGCCAAAGATTTTCAGCATTTGCCATGTCCGATTCGTGAAAAACTGGTCCAGCCATAGGGTTTATTCCGCCTTCGCCCATCCAAGGAAATTCTTCAGACCTAAAGTAGGTCATTGGTATCATCGATTTTTGTGCTGGTGGCATCTCTTGAATTCCGGTATTGTTTGGAGAATTATTGATAAGGTGTTCTGGGTCAACTTTATCACCTGCAATATTGGTTGCAAAATCAAAATCATTATACGCCTCATTATATCCTCTGGTAAATGGCCAACCCCAGAAACCAGCATTTTTAGCCTGATTGTATTCTCCCATACCACTAGGACCTCGGTTTGGGTCAGCCTTACCGGCATCTGGACCAATATCGCCCCAATATAGAATACCTGTTTTGCTATCTATGGAATGTCTAAATGGGTTTCGTAAACCCATTGCATATATTTCGGGTCTTGTTTTGGCAGTGCCAGTAGGAAATAGATTTCCATCTGGAATAGAGTAATTACCGTCTTTCTCAGGTCTTATTCGTAATATTTTACCTCTTAGGTCGTTCGTATTTGCAGCAGAACGTTGAGAATCCCATCCGGCTCTGTTAGGGCGTTCATCCATCGGGGCAAACCCAGAAGATTCAAAAGGATTAGTATTATCGCCCAGGGCAATAAATAGGTTTCCATTAGGGCCGAATTCTAATGCGCCACCACTATGACAGCATTGACGGTCGGTAGGTATTTCTATTAAAATTTTCTCGGAATCTAAATTTAGTTCATCACCTTTTAATGTGAAGCGAGAAACATGTTGTTTAGACATGTCACCTTTAACGGAGTATAAAAGATAGACCCAATTATTCTGTGTGTAGTTTGGATCTACGGCCAAACCTAAAAGTCCATCCTCATTACCATAAAACAAGTCTAGCTGCGCAATTGTTTTCGTTTTTTCAGTGTCGAATTCAAAAAGTTTTAAAGCTCCATGACGCTCTATGAACAAAATACCTCTGCCAGGTAGCTCATCTAACTCCATTGGCTCGTTCAGATTAAAGTCCAGTATTTTTTTAACGAAACGGTCTTCAGGTGGAACTCTATCTGTTTTTGTCAAGGAATAGTTTAAGGTACCATTACCTACGGCATAGGTGATACCACCTAATAAATGAGACAAGAATGTTGGGTTTACGAATGTTTCATCGGTATGTCCCATTTCGGTGTAGAAGGCTCTACCACCATTATACTCATGATACCAAGCAATAGGGTGTCCTTCGGGGTTCGTGCCGCCTTCATAACTATTTTCATCAATGGAGATAAGCACATTTATATTAGGATTTATATTCTTGAAATTATACCACTCGTCGCTTTTGGTCCATGATCCATCTATGTGCTGGGTAGATGAATGTGATTTATCGTTAATAATCAATTTGGCTTCTTGAATACGCGGATGGTCATTGAATAAAGCTCCAACTAATTTGCTGTACCACGGCCAATCGTATTCTGTATCTGTTGCTGCATGAATGCCTACAAAGCCTCCACCAGCTTGAATGTAACGTTCAAAATCTGCTTGTTGAACATCGTTTAAAATATCTCTGGTTGTGTTATTGAATATGACTGCAGCATAGTTTTTTAAAGAATCTTCTACCATGTAATTGGCATCTTCGGTTGCGATAACCTTATATCCGTTTTCCTCACCTAATTTCTTAATAGCTTCAACCCCAGCTTCTATAGAGCCGTGTCTAAACCCTTGAGTTTTGCTGAAAACTAATATGGTTTCTTTTTTTTTTGTGCAGTTAGTAAAAAGAGTAATACAGAGTAACACACAACAAATTTGTATAATTGATTTGTTCGAGAAATTAGTCATTGGTTTTATTGGTGGTTAATAGTTTACCCTTCATAATCAGGGTTTTAGAATAATTGATATTTAGCCTTGGTAAAAGAGCTGGCTAAAGATAAGAAAATGGGATTGTTGTTCATTTAATGAATTTACCAAAGTTTAGTTTTTGGTTTATTACAGTTATTTTATGTTGAACAATTTAGTGTTATCTTGAAGTTTTATAAAAGCTCTTTTCGAATAAATATGCCTATGTGGACCACAATTATTGTTGGTGTTTATATTGTTTTAACGCTGATTATAGTTTTATCTATTATTCTTTATGGCGCCAAACCAACAAAGAGTTTAGCTTGGCTTTTAGCGATTTTCGCATTACCCGTTGGTGGTATCATGTTTTATCTTTTATTGGGTCGAAATAGAAGAAAACGTAAACTTATACGCCTTAAGAAAAACATGTTCTCTAAGCTACCATGGCCTAATACAGAACAAAAAAATGTTTTCAATGGTAGGTATAGCAAATTGATGACGCTTTGCTATAAGAGCTCACATTTTCCTCCTACATCGAATAATAAACTACATTTATTGAAAGATGGAAGAACTACTTTTGAAGCTATATTTTATGCGTTAGAAAATGCAAAGGTTCAAATTCATATACAATATTATATTTTTGAGGATGGTGAGTTGGCCACTAAGCTGTTTGAGTTATTCAAGAAAAAAATAGAGGTAGGTGTTGTTATTAGATTAATTTATGATGGTATTGGTAGTTTTTCATTAAGTAAAAAATATTTAAATGAATTAGTAGAAATTGGTGTTGAAGTATATTCATTTCTTCCTTTTAAATTTGGACGATATTTCTCTTCACTTAATTATCGAAACCACAGAAAAATAATAGTGGTCGATGGCACTGTTGCTTTCACTGGCGGAATTAATATTTCTGATAAATACCTTAAAGGCCAAGTTGGACTTGGTAAATGGCACGACATGCACTTAAGGTTAGAGGGTCCTTCGGCCAAACAACTCGATCAAGTTTTTATGACAGATTGGTATTTAGTGAGTACAGAACTATTACAGCCAATAGAACTCTCGCCACGCAATTTAGAATCTGTTTCGAATGAATTGGTGCAGATAGTGGCAGGAGGTCCTGATGATGATTTTCCAGTACTGGAACAGACCTATTTTTCTATAATTAACATGGCTAAAAAGTACATTTATATAACCAACCCATATATAATACCGGGTCAATCTCTTATACGTGCATTGCAGACCGCTGCCCTAAGCGGTGTTGATGTACGTTTGCTAGTGTCTGAAAATGCAGATAATAAAGTGGTTAGCTGGGCTGTTCATTCCTATTTTGAGCTGTTTTTAAAATCGGGCATTAAAATCTATCTTTTCCCTGACGGATTTTTACATAGTAAAATTATGGTGAGTGATGATGCCATTTCTTCAATCGGTACGGCAAATTTAGATGACCGTAGTTTTGAACAGAATTATGAGGTAAACGCCATTATGTATCATAAGGGGTTTGCCAAGCTTTTAAAAGAAGACTTTCTACAAGATTGTATGGGTAGTAATGAACTACGTTATGATGAATTTATTCAAAGATCTTGGGGCAAAAAGCTAAAAGAAGGTTTTGGTAAAGTTTTAAGTCCACTGTTTTGAATAAGCTAATTAATCAACTTGTGAAGTAAAAATTAAATCTTGCTCTTCCAAAGCTGTAATGACTAATTTTATATAGTCTTTAATGGCTTTTTTAACGTTATTTGGGTCGGTGATATCGATAACGCCTCTCCAAATCATAGCTCTTTCTTTACCCTCGCAGATACAGTATAAAGTAGTTTCAGCATGGTATACGGTAAATTTTTCATAATAATTATCATCATAGTAAATACCTTGATGTTCTAAATAATCATCATTAAAACGAGATTGATGATCATCCCAACGAGAAATAGATTTCATAAAGTTCTCACGATTTTCAGAGCCTGTAATTTTAGTAAATAGAATGGCATCAAAATCTTTGTCCAAAAGACTTTGTTCAACTTCATCTAATTCTTTCTCGGTTTTTCTTGAATTGGTTAGTGATAAATCAAAAACATCAATACTTCGCAATGCCTCGACATTTCTACTCGTGAATTCTTTTTTAAGTTGACTTTCAAAATGTTCTCTAGCTTCTTCACTTTGTGTCATACCTACCAATAAAACTTTGTTGGCATTGAACAAAACTATATCTGGGTTCTTCCAATTTTCCACTAAACTTATAGAAGAACAACCCATTAATAAAAATGAGAATACAATGAATATCTTTTTCATGCTACAGGTATTTATTAAGAATATAATTCAAAGTTAAGATTTAGAAAATATCAAGCATATGATAATGGTCAGTTGTTAATTAATGAATAAGGAATTACTTATCATGAAGAAGTTATAACCATAAATCTATGGTTTCGTTTAATTTTGGTATGTGGCATTCCCAACCCTTAGTATCTCTAATTTTTACTTTGAAAGCATCTAGGGCACCTGGTTCACCATGAATTAAATAAACTTGTTCAGGTACATTTTTGATATCATCTATCCAATGTAAAAGTTCTGCTTGGTCTGCATGAGCAGACAGACTTTCTATTAAATGAATACTAGCTTTTACCGGATAATATTTTCCGAATATCTTAAGTTCATGTGTACCTTCCAATAATTGTCTACCTCTTGTGCCTTCAGCTTGGTAACCAACTAATAGTACATTTGTTTTAGGCTCATCAACTAACTGTTTAAGGTAGGTAAGAACCCTGCCGCCAGTTACCATACCACTACCAGCAATGACGATTTTAGGCCTGGGGTCGTCTATAGTTTTCCAAGTATCTGCGTATGATGTAATTATGGTAACATGGTTGCACATAGCTTCAAATTCGTTCATCGATAAATTGTGCCAATCTGGATATTGCTGAAATACATTGAGTACATTATTACCCATAGGACTATCAATGAAAATCGGAATATTGGGTATTTTGTTCTTCTTATACATTTGCCATAATAAATACATAAGCAATTGTAGACGTTCAACTGCAAAGGAGGGTATAATCAAGGTTCCTCTGTCATTTATAGTTTTTTGAATAAGATTGCTTAAAACCTCGGTAATATTTTCCTCCGGATGTAATTTATTGCCATAGGTGCTTTCTAAGAAAAGATAATCTGCCCATTTTGGTCTTTCTGGCGGGGATAAAAGCTCATCATTTAATCTACCAACATCACCTGAAAAAACGAAGACCTTCTCGAACATTTCAAGATGTATAAAAGTTGAACCAATAATATGGCCATTATATTTAAACTGAAATCGTATATTTTCTGAAAGCTCGATCCAATCATCCTTTTTGCACCCTGAGAATAACTTAATGGTGTTTTCAGCTTCTCTAAGATCGTAAAAAGGTAGAGCAACAGGGTGTTTAGAATACCCTTCTTCATTTGCCTTTTTAGCTTGCTCTTCTTGAATTTTAGCACTGTCGAGTAAAATTATACGTGCAATTGCCAAGGTAGGTTCTGTAGCCAAAATGCTGCCCTTAAATCCTTCTTTCACTAAACGCGGTAAATAGCCCGTATGGTCTAAATGGCCATGCGTTAATAGAACAACATCTATTTTGCTGACATCGATAGGTAGTGGTTCCCAATTTATTTCACGTAACTCTTTAAGTCCTTGAAACATTCCACAATCTATAAGTATATTTATTTCAGGTGTTTCTATATAGAATTTAGATCCAGTAACCGTACCTGATGCACCTAAAAATTTTATGCTAACTTTTTTCATAGTATTAAGATTTACAGAGTTGTTCTATCTCATCTAAAATTTTTGTTTTTCTAGTATTGGATATGCCTAAATGGTCCAGAAAGAATTTATCTTTTATGAGTTGTCGACATAAGACTACATTTCTACTTAGTAAAAATTGCTTTTCTCTATTAGATAGTAAACTAGAGACTGTAATAGGGTAAAGGCTTAATCGGTCAATTCTATCTTTAAGTCCGTCATTAATGGGGTGGTCCCAGCTTAAAAGGTAGAGGTCGGCACATTTTCCATACTTAATTGCATCTTCGGTGAATCGAGTATTGGTAACTACCCATCCTTTATTAAGAGGTTTGGTATTATTACTATTAGTTTCCCAATGAGCTTTTACATCATTATATCTAGAATGAATGTACAGCGGTACTTTTACATTACAGTTTCGACCTTCTTCATTATGAAATTTGCATTCTATTATTGTAACCGTATTATTTTTCTCAGCCACTACATCAATTTCATGGGTAACACACGCACCATTTAAAACGATATTTACTTCAACGTTATACCCCGAGTATTGTAAAATTGCACCAACAAAACGTTCGAACGGAAAACCAGTAGGTCCCAATTCATAAATTGCCTTCTTAAGTTTATATTTTGAGGCATAAACGGATTTGTTTTTTTTAAGTAGGGAGTAAGCTCTATTGTAAATTTCATTGGTAGTTATACCTTCATAAAGTTCATCATAGACTTTCCCGACAATTTCTTCTACTAACTCATGATTTGCACCGCTATGTTTTAAAGAATTACGTAGCTTATCTAACGAAAATTTTACTTTTTGTCCTGAAGATTTTATGATATCGATAGTATTGTAGGTATCCATATTACTTTTTTAAATTAATATCTATTGGCGGTATTTGAAGTAATTGTAACGTAGTAGAAGCCAAGTTTACTTTGCCATTCGTTTTTAATATAGCTTTTTCTATATGTTGAAAAAGGGTATGTTTTGTATTTCTTCTACGTTTATAATCTGTAATGTATCTTACATTTAATTGAATCCAGTTATCGGTTAGACTCATTGCTATTGTAGGTTCTATGGTTGCGTTTTCTATATAGTAATGTTCTACCATCTCTTCCCATTTTGCCTTAGATTTTTCAGTGTAATCTGATAAAAGTTCAGTAGCACTATTCATTAGTATAGTTTTTGCAAGTTCAGTATCAGAACCGTAGGTGATAAGTATATTCAGTTCATCCCAAACGAAAGGGAAGTCCATAGAATAATTTTTGATAGGGCCCTTAAAAACAAAGGCATTGCTGATTTTAACAATTCTACCCGAATAATTATCGCTACTTACCCATTCACCCATTTCCATAATCGTGGTATAAATACTGTCGATATCTATTACATCCCCTTTAATATTATTAATCTCAATTCGGTCACCAGGCTTATAGACTCGAACGAAGAAAATATAAAATGATCCGGCTATACTTAGTATTAATTCTTGAAGTGTAAAAGTGATACCCGCAGTAAACAGGCCTATTATAATGGTATAATCTTTTAAGCTATCTATAGTAATGGCCATTAAAATTAAAAATATGATAAGTACATATCCAATAATTTCTACACCCTTTTGAGCTTTATATCTAATAGATATATTATCAATTCTTTTTTTTAGTGTTTTTCTAACTAGCCCAATGATTATGATGATGAATAAGATCCACATGATTAATTTAGCCACTTTAATGACCATCGGATTTTCAAAGAACTGTAAAAGTGAATCCATAATTTAATTTTAAAAAACCGCCAATGAAATAACTTCTTTGACGGTTTCGATTTTAGACATTAACCAACCAACTATTTATGTCTAAAATAATTTCTAACATAGGCCTTCGTTTGATTTTCGGTCATGCTATCTGCTTTCTCAACTGCTTTTAGCTTGCCAAATAAAGATTTGCGATGTTCTGATAATTCCTTTTTAAATTTTTCATTAATATCAGCAGGCCCAAAAATCATTAATTCATCACAATCGACAACGGCTTCCGCTATAGAATTAAAATAGTTTTTAAACTGGGCTTTTTCTTTTTCTAAATATTTTCTTTCATGGGTTACATCTTGTGTAACGCCAGATTTTACACGAGTACCACCAGTACCTGTTCTATTGAAGAATTCAATGTCAGAATTTATGGTTTCCAATGTTTCTTCTTCTTGTGCCAGACGAATAATATGTGCATGTTTACTATCCATCCAAATACCTACTTTTTTCATATTTTAAGTTTTAAGATTAATATTAGTGAAGTGCCAATATGGGCACTTTACTATCATAGCCAATTTCTTTTACAAGTGGTCTTGAAAATACACTACCAAAAAATAGATGTTTACGGTTAATAAAAGCGACCATGTCACTATTTCTACTCTCGACAAAAGTTTGTATTCCTTTGCCTAAATGACTTTCTGATAATGTATAAAAGTTATAGTTAACCTCGTCTAAAATGCTTTTTAGTAATTGCTGATTTTCTAATTGAGTTTCAGAAAGCTCTTTTTTCTTATTTAAATGTAAGATGGCAATTTCAGCATTGTGCATCTTTCCTATTTCAATAAGATAATTTAACTCTGCTCTTTTAAAGGAATCTTTATAGTCCGTCGGAAAAACAATTTCTTTTGGAGCTTGAAATGATATATTTTCTGGGATGGCCAATACAGGACATTCCCTTATTTTTTCCATAGCCATTACCGTGTTGCTGCCAAAAAGTACGCCTTTTGATCCTGTAGCTCCTTTAGTACCCATGGCAACCAATTCAATATCTTTTTCCGCTATCAATTTTTTGATAGCATCAGATAAGAAACCGTAAGTAGATTTAGTATAATAATTGTGTTTAGGGTTTTCGTTATGCAATGCAATGCTATCTAATAATTTTACAAAATTCTTTTCAGAAGCTGCTTTTGCGAGTTCAAATTCAGCGCTTCCTTCTGCAGGAATGTTTAAACTGTTGGTAGTATATTTTTCAAAATCATATACATTCAAAAAATAGAAATCACAATTTAATTTGGCATATAAATCAATGGTATAACGAATAGCATTCAATGCATTCTTGGAAAAATCTGTTGGTATAAGAATACGTTTATTCATAGTTAGCATAGTTACATTATTCATTAAATATATTGTTCAATCTGATAAATAACTATGATAAATATCAGTCTTGAATAGGCAGTATTAAAAAGGGTATTGTAGCATAAATACTTAAATCCATTACAACAGGTTCGTGTAATAGACGTTCAAAGAAGTTTCTTCTATGATAGGCCATTGCAAACATTTTAATGTCTTGCTGAGTTAAAAAATCATGAATTATATTGGCCTTATCTGAATAATTCCAGATATCATCAAAACTATGTTGGGTTTTTGCTAAACAGGTTTTCAATAATTTTTTATTGGAAACCTGAATAGGGTTCATTATTTCCTCTTCGTTGATATGTAATACCCTTATGGCGGCTTTAGAAATTGAAGCAATCGATAAAAGCATTGCTAAGGTGTTTTTGGTACAACCTTTTTTATAGTCGGTAATAAAGGCAATTTCATCAATTGGCCGATAAGCAATCTCCTTTGGTACGGCTAGTATAGGGCATTGTGTAATAGTATTAGCTATTCTAATGGTGTTACTACCCATGAACAATTCTTTCGCGCCAGTTTTTCCTTTGTTACCCATTACAATTAGGTCTATTTGAAGATTATCTATAGTTTGAGAAATAATACTAGATATAGTTCCTTTGCTAGATATTGTATTGAACTTGTGTAGTTTGTTGCCTGTGTCGAGAACAATTTTATGAACTGTTTCAGTAAGATTTTCTTGAGAAGTAGTTCGCAATTTTAATAGTTCTTTTTTACCTACAAATAATACATTTCTAGGGCTTGACGCTGCATTAAGGTCATCATATATATGCATAATATGAAAAGTACATTTCTTCGACGCAAAAATTTGTGTAGCGTAAAAGAGCGCATTATATGCCTCATTTGAAAAATCGGTTGCCACAAGAATGTTTTTAATTTCCATAATTATAATTGTGGTATTACCATAAAAGGAACGGTAACATGAAAACCTATTTTTTTAATTACGGGCTCAATAAATAGACGTTCAAAAAAAGTGTGTTTATTTTGAACCATTACCAATAAATTAATTTTTTGCTTCACTTGAAAAGTATTTATCGCAGCAATAATTTCATTGCTCGATACTTCATGGAATAAGGCATTTTTCGACAACACTTTTTCAAGCTTTTCTTTATGTTTTAATTGAACTGGGTTGAGGTCATCACCTGTATAAACATGCATAACATTTACTTGAGATACATGCGTATTAACGATTTTCAATAATTGCGATAAACTATTTTTGTTTAGCTCAACTTCAAAGTCGTTCGGAAAAAGTATCTGTCCTGGAGCTTCATATTCAAAGCCAGAGGGAATTACCAAAACAGGACATTTAGAATTTTTAATGACGTGCACTGTATTAGTACCAAATAATATTTCTTTCGCCCCAGTCGCTCCTTGTGTGCCCATAATTACGATATCGATATCTTCTGCCTCAACAGTTCTTGTTACTTCACTAGAAAGTACATTTAAAGCAGAGTGGGTTATAAAAGTGTGCAAAGGGTTTTCAAAATCTTTTTCTAATTTTTTCTTTAAGCTATCAAGATTATTCATTGAATTTTCTTGAACGATATCTCCAAGACCTATTTGTGCAGGGCTACCCATGAGGTACTCTGTATGATAAACAGGTGGCATATAGCTATTCAATAGATAAAAAGTACATTTTATATCTTTATATAGATTTAGTGCGTAACGTATGGCAGTTAACGAGTTTTTAGAAAAATCTGTAGGTAATAAAATACGTGTCATAATCTTAATTATTTAATGAAATGAAATTAAGTACAGTTGATGAATTACGGTATGATATTCGTCAGGTTCGGTACTTAAGAAATTATCTATTATTAATAACCAAAAAGCACCCTATGAAAAAGAGTTTTAAAAAAAATATAAATTCAGAAATACCTTCATTAGTCCACTTTTATGCAAATTGGTGTACCCCATGCAAATTAATGACGCCAATTCTTGAACAAATTGAAGAAGAAATGGGAGAAAGTCTAAACGTAGTAGAAATAGATGTTGAAGCCAAAAAAAAACTCTCTCGCAGATATAAAATTAAAAGTTTACCAACGCTATTGATATTTAAAAATGGCGAACCACTATGGCGACAATCGGGCATGATTCAAAAAAACGATATCAAAAAAGCTATAATAGAATTTGCCTAAATTAAGTTAAGTATTAAAGCAACTATAATTAGGCAAAAATCATTTTAAGACTCGTGAATAACAAGAAAGGGTACTTTAGTGTGATAACTTATTCTTTCTACTGTAGGTCTAAATAAAATGCGTTCTAAGAAATTAAGATTTTTAGCAACCATAACCAACATATCAAGATTTCTACTTTCTGTAAAACACTGAATAGAATCATCAATTTTCTTGCCCGTAACTACGTGAAATGAACATTCAATATCTTTATAATGTTCCATTAAAATTCTTTTGTTGTTTTCTTGAATAGGGCTCAATTTTTCATTTCTAAGAGATATATAAAGTAATCGTAAAGCAGATTTTTTAAGTAATAGAACATCTTTTAGAGTTTCTAAAATTTTATGGTCATACGTTATTTGAAAATCTGACGGGAAGCCTATTTCTTTAATGCTAGAATAAACCGCGTGTTCAGGTACAGCCAAAACTGTACAAGGTACTTTTGTAATTACATCGCCGGTGTTACTGCCAATAGATACTGATTTTAATCCAGTTGCACCTTTCGTGCCCATAATAATTAGATCTATTTGTTTTTCTTTGACTTGCGATTTTATGTGGTCGGTTAAAAAACCATAAAGCGCTAGAGGTTTAAACTCATGTTTTACATTTAAGGGTAAATGCTCTATTTTGCTCATTAATTTATGAAGCTTCTCTTTGCTTTCTACTAATAAACTTTCTTCTAAAACCTCTGGCGAAATAAACATAGCAGTCTCTCCGCTTACATTGGTGTTTACAGAATTTATATGTACAATATGAAAGGTACAATGTGTTTTTTTGAAAAACGAAATTCCATAAAGTAAAGCGTTCCATGCGTTTTCTGAAAAATCAGTAGGGATTAATATATTTTTCATTGTAATATTTATTAGTAATAGAAAAAGAGTTTAAAGTTTATTGCGGTAAAAAGATTACGGGAATATTAGAATGAAACGCTATTTTTTTAATAACTGCTTCTCCTATTATTTTTTCCCAGAAGGTATGTTGATGACGAATAATACTTAGAATACACGAATTTTTATTGCCAACATAGGCATCTATACTATGAGATATACTAATTTCAAACGGTACATTTTTAAATTGATAATCTAACCCTGCAAACCTTTCCTTTAATATAGCCTTGTTGGTATTTTGGGTATCGTTCAAATTAAATTCTATGGCCACATGAACAATTTCTATTTGAGCTTTCCATAGAATGGCGAGTTCTATAATTTGATTTAACTCATTCTTATTGAATGGTTTAGTGAAGTCAGTAGCAAAAATTATAGTACGCAGTTTTTGAAAATTGAAACCACTTGGTATAGCGAAAATTGGAATGTTTTTTATTGTCTTTAATACTTTCACCGTATTGCTTCCTAAGAAAACCTCCTTAGCGCCAGTTGCGCCTTGTGTACCCATCATTAATATATCAACATCATTCTGGCTAACTATTTCCTTAACGGCTTCCTCTAAAGTCTCAGATTTAGATATCGTGGTAAATTTATGTTTTGGGTTTTTATGGTTAATCTCAAAATATTTGAACATTTCCTCTAATTCTTGTTCAGAATGCTTTGAAAGTGAATCATAAATTACGCCTAATCGTTGTTGGCTTTTAGTTCCCAATAAGTTTAATGTAGAGGGCTCATAAGCATGCAAAAGGAAAAAATGGCAGTCTACATCTGCATATATTTTTAAAGCTGTAAAAATCGCATTCCAGGCATTTTCTGAAAAATCTGTTGTTAATACTATCTTCTTCATTTGATTTTTTTTTTAAGATTACCGAGGTAAATTTTGCATTACTAAAAATGGGACAGTAGGTGTTAGTCCGATTTCATCAATCGTAGAACGGTACAGCATATCTTCTAGAAATGAATGTCTAGAATTAACCATAACCAAAAGATCCATATCATTTTCATTAATATAGGTCATAATAGCTTTAGCTCTATTTTCTACAGCGGTCATAACAAAAGATAGCATGGCACTTGGTAAGCATTCTTCTAATAACTTCTTATTATCTAATTGTCTTAGACTTAAATCTTCAAAATCAGAAATATATAAGCTGTGTACTTGTGCTTTAAATTGTGCTGATAGTGTATCTAAAAGTTTAAGTTCTCTTCTTTTGTAGGGTAACATGTAGTTGCTAGGGAAAAGAATTTTTTTTGGTTGGGTGTATTCATACTCATCTGGAATTGCTAAAACCGGACATTTTACATATTTAAATACTTGAACTGTATTACTACCGAAGGTTATGCTAGAGCTGGCGGTTTTACCTTTTGTACCCATAATCATCAGGTCAATATTTTTGATGTTTACAAAATTATTGACAGCATCTACCAACCATTCAAATGAAGTGATTGCTTCGTAATGATGTAGCGGATTTTGGGTTCGCTCTTTAACTTCATTCACAAGTTTGCTTAATTCATTCTCACAATTTTTACCTATGGCTTGTTTTTCTTTTTCAAAAGTATCATTATTTACATTATGAAAAGGACCATAAACTTCATCTGCATAAGCATGAATAAAATAAAAATTGGTGCGCTCACATTTAAAAAGATTTAGAGCGTAAGATATAGCATGATTCGCATTACTTGAAAAATCAGTAGGAATAAGAATGTGTTTCATAGTTTATTTTTGTACCCTAAAAGTATCTGAGGACAAAAAGAAAACCTATGATATATATCATGAGGTCAATATGAGACAAGAAATATTAGTGCAGATTAGGTGACATATTTAAGAACCTTAAGTTCTTTTATGCGTATGTTTCTCCCTTCAATTTCAATGAGGCCTTCTTTCTTAAAGCCTGATAATGTTCTAATTAGACTTTCAGTAGCGATACCTGCAACACTAGCAAGATCAGCCCGAGATATTTTTATAGGCTCAGAAGTATCTTTATTCATGATTTCAGCAAATTGTAATAAGGTTTGAGCAGTTTTTTTGCGAACCGAACTATATGCCATTTGTAAAAGTTGATGTTTAATATCTGAAATATTATCAGATAAAAGAGCCATCAATTCTAAGGGAATGATATGGTTTTCTGAAACAATTGTATTTAGCTGTTCCTTCGTTATTGCTGCCAGCTCTACTGGTTCTAAGGCGGTAGCCGATTCTTGATAAAGAGTATTGTTCATTAAAGAAGCGAACCCTAGAAAATCATCTGCATTATATAAGGTTGTAATAAGTTCCTTACCATCTTGATCCATGGTATGGCATTTAACAATACCTTTTAAAATAAGGTAGACTTTAATTGATCTAGCTCCCTCTTCATAAATGGTGTCTCCTTCTTTAACTTTTATAATTTCCCCGTTATCATCGAAATAGTTTTTCAGTTGGTTAAGATTGCCAATCTCATCATGGTTATCAGTTAGTGAATTTTCATTATAATTTCCTAACCGTAATAATTCTGCTTTTGCCAATCTACTTTCAATCGCACTCATTAAATCTTCTTCTTCAAAAGGTTTAGTAAGATAATCGTCTGCCCCTAAGTCCATTCCTTTTCTAACAGATTTATGTTCCGTTATTGCAGAAAGGAATATAAAAGGGATGTTTTTGGTTTGCTCGTCGCTAGACAATTCTTTTAATACACCGTAACCGTCTACCTCTGGCATCATAATGTCAGATATGATAACATCAGGCAAATTTTCTTTAGCAATCGCTATTCCTATTTTACCATTAGGTGCAGTGAGTACTTTATAATTAGAGAGTTCCAGTAATTCTGCAGTATTCTCGCGTAGCGCACGGTCGTCTTCTATTAGTAAAATGGTTTTCATTATTTTATATTTTTGATGCCTTAGGAATTTGTATAGTAAATGTAGAACCTATATTTTCTTCACTTATAAAAGTCAAAATAGCGCCTAAATTTTCAAGATGCTGCTTCACTATATTAAGACCAATACCAGTACCTTGAATTAATAAGGCATTTTCAGCCCTAAAATAGCGGTCGAATATATGTTTTTGTTGTTCTTCGGGTATGCCTATACCCTCATCTATAACTTCCAAAATTAAAAATTCTTTTTCCACTTTAAAAAGAATTTTAATAATGGAGTCTTCAGACGAATATTTAACAGCATTATGCAGTAAATTGGAGAGTGCCAAGGCTAAAGTTTTTTCATCAAAGGTAATAAGCACCTCATCTATATTGTCTGGGTAACGAATATTTTGCCCAGTTTTTAATAGCATATTGGCATCATACACAACTTCATTAACTAATCTGCTTAACGGAAATTCTTCAATAGAATAATTGACCTTACCCGATTCTAGACGTTCAACAGAAAGAAAATCGTTGAGAATGGCGTCTAACTGCTTTACTTTGGATTTTATAATATTAACATGCTTGTCACGTTTTTCTTGTTGCTCGGTTTCCTTGTATTTTGAGAATAAGGTCACTGATGTGAGAATACTACTCAAAGGTGTTTTAAACTCATGTGAAACCAATGACAAAAATCGAGTTTTAAGCTCGTTGAGTTCTTTTTCTTTTTCGAGTGCATCGGTCAATTGCTTTGTACGTTCTTGAACAATTTGCTCAAGATTTTGAGTGTAGTTTTTACGGTCTGTAATGTCGGTAACCAATGCCATAACATAAGTATTTCCATAAAGTGCGAAAGGGTTTAAACCAGCCTCAACAGGAAATTCTTCTCCATTTTTTCTAAGGCCACTTAAATCGCGACCATTACCCATTTTTCTTTTTTCACTTTTCTCCATAAAACTAGAAAAGTGATCTGAGTGTTTATGGTGGAATCTTTTTGGTATTATGCAGTCTAATGATTTACCGATGAGTTCATCTTTATTATAACCGAACATTTCCTCGGCAGAAGAATTGGTTGCTACAATTTCTTGTTTCGTATTTACGAGAATTATACCCTCAGAAATCCCTTCTGATAATAGATTGAAAATATTACTGTTTTTTTCAAAAACATTCATTTTTAAATATAATCCTTAACTGATAATTATCATAGTAAAGTTGGTAATATAAAAGTAATTTTTCTAAATATTAATTTCAATTTTTAAGATATGGTAAACTCACAAAAATTTGGTATTGAGCTTTATGAGAATTTAGGGAAGTTGTTCTATGCTATGGCAGGTATAGATGGTACGGTGCATATAAAGGAGGTTGATCATTTACGGTCATACATTCGTAGTTATTGGTTAGATATTGATGCTATTGAAGATGAATATGGTTCAGATGCAGCCTTTAGGATTGAAACTACTTTTGACTGGTGTTTAGAGTATGAAAAAGAAGCTGACGATTGTTTTGATCAGTTTAAGGAGTTTTATAAGGAACATGTGAAGATGTTTACACCTGATATAAAAAGGTTGACTTTAGATACAGCCACTGCAATGGCAAATGCCTTTGCAGGTAAAAATAAGGCAGAGTTGATACTTCTTTCCAAAATTGAAATCTTATTTAGATAAACCAATTCAATCATTACTTATTCAAAATTGAAGACTGATATTGGTCATAGTAATTTGATAATCAACAGCCTACTTTAGTTGAACAATTTAAATATAGAAATCATGAAAAAAAGAATATTTCTATGGGTATTAACCATATTGGTTGCACTACCCATATCGGCACAGGTTTTACAAAATATTGATGAAATAGCTCCTTTTAGTGAAGGCTTGGCAGCGGTACGCAAAGGTCAACAATGGGGTTTCATTAACGAAGAAGGCAAACTGGTAATTGAATTTAGAGATGACATTTACACGAACCCAAAAGTTGACGTAACTAAAAAAGATGTATTAGGTGTACAATTCCCCATGTTCAATGAAGGCTTATGCCTTATTAAGCAAACCGTAGAAGATGGTGTACCAGTATATGGTTTTATTGATAAAACTGGTGCAGTTGTAATTAAGCCGCAGTTTTTAAATATATATCCTTTTAAGGATGGATATACCACAGGTGTGTTATTAGATAAGACTGTTAAGGGTGAAAACGAATTTAAATTAGATATTTATGAATATAAATTCTTTGATGTGAAGGTTAGCACATCTGGGGAAATAACTGATTATTTTGAAAATAGAGATCATATTTTAATGACTATAAGAAGATATACAACACCTACTATCAATGCCAAGCTTATAAGTACCGGACTTGTTGCACTGCACACTCCCGATAACGGATGGACAATTAAGAGTTTAATAGAGAAAAAATAAAAAGATGGGACGATTAAAAAATAAGGTAGCGGTAATTACCGGTGGCACAGGTGGTATAGGTTTAGCTACAGCAAATCTATTTTTAGAGCAAGGTGCTAAGGTTGTTCTTGTGGATAACAATAAGGAAGCTATTGAAAAATCACGTGCTCTGTTAGATAACAAGAATGTATCCTATTTTCAGGCAGATGTTTCTAAAAAGGAGGATACAATTAAGTTTTTGAATCATTCTTTAAAAACCTTTGGAAAAATAGATATCTTTTTCGCTAATGCCGGTATAGAAGGGGTGTCAAGACCAATAGCTGATTACCCCGAAGATATATTTGATAAAGTAATAGCCGTGAATTTAAAAGGTGTTTGGTTAGGTTGTCAATATGTTATACCGAAAATGGAGGAGGGTGGTAGTGTCATCATCACATCTTCAGTTGCGGGTCTTAAGGGATTTGTTGGTTTAGGCGCATATGTTGCCACAAAACATGCAGTTGTAGGTGTTATGAAAGTTGCTGCTGCCGAAAATGCAACACGAAAAATACGAGTGAATACCATTCATCCTGGCCCAGTAGATAATGATATGATGCGCAGAATAGAAAGTGATATGTCTCCCGAAAGCCCAGATGCTGTTAAAGATGGTTTTACGGCAGCCGTGCCTTTTGGGCGATATGCTACTTCAAAAGAGATTGGTGAATATGCATTGTTTTTGGCGTCTGATGAAAGTAAATTCATTACGGGATGTACACATCTAATTGATGGTGGTATGCTGAATGCCTAAACGGTAATCTACAAAAACGTAAATAATATAAGACTTGAGTATATGAATGGTTTCATTGATATATTCAAGTTTTGTATTTAAAATGGTACTTTAGAAATAAAATTTGCATTCATGATAATTCATAATTTAGGAGAGGAAAATTCAGTTCTTAATCAGTTTATTTCAGAAATACGTGATTCGCAAGTTCAAAAAGATGCTATGCGTTTTCGACGAAATATTGAACGGATAGGGGAGGTTCTTGGGTATGAATTCAGTAAAGAATTGGAATATAGTCCGGCAATGGTAGAAACACCATTAGGCAGTAAGGAAATGAAGCTAAACCAAGATCAATTGGTAATCTGTTCAATTCTAAGGGCTGGTTTGCCACTTCATCAAGGACTTCTGAATTATTTTGATACTGCCGAGAATGGTTTTATTTCTGCTTTTCGTAAACATGAAGGCAATGAAGATAATTTTGAAGTAATAGTAAAATATTTTGCAGCACCATCTTTAGAGGGTAAGGTCTTAATCTTAACAGACCCAATGTTAGCAACTGGTAGAACTTTAGAAAATGTACTATTGGCCTTGAAAGAGCATGGAACTCCATCCGCAATTCATATTATCTCGGTGATTGGGTCTCAGCAGGGTATTGAGTATATAGATAAAATCTTTCCAGAGTATACCCATTTATGGATAGCCGCCGTTGATCTAGAATTAAATTCACGAGGTTATATATTGCCAGGTATTGGCGATGCGGGTGATTTAGCATTTGGTGAAAAGTTATAATATACCTTAATCACTATTTTTAGAGCGTTTCAACCATTTCACTAACTCATACCAAAGTACTGATAATCCGCCAGCTACAAAAGAAATTCCCAATTCATTAATGGATAGACTTTCAAATTCAAAGAAGTGAGAAAAAGGAGTGATATAAAGTAATATTAGTGAAAGTATTAGGGTAATGCCAATAATTAATGGAACCAAAGGATTTTTGTATTTTATAGTTGTGAAAATGGAATAATAAAAAGAACGATTGATTAAGGTTAAAAAGATATTTGCGAAAATTAGAACCATAAAAACCATTGTTCTTGTGATACTTTCTGAGAAACCAACTGCAACTGAATATTGATATACCGAAAGTGCGCCTAAGGTTATAGCGAGTCCTTGTATTACGCTTGTTGTTAGTTCTTTGTAGTTGAAAAATGTGGTGGAAAAAGGTCTAGGTTTTTTAAACATCAAATTCTTTTCCATAGGCTCATTTTCAAAAATTATAGAACATGTTGGCCCCATAATTAATTCAAGTAATATGACGTGCGAAGGAGAGAATATATTCGGATAAACCCATCGCAACGCTAGCGGAATAAATACGGTAAGAATTATAGGAATGTGGATAGAAATGATATACGGTATCGCTTTCTTTAAGTTGGTGTAGATTTTTCTACCCATAGCAATGGCATCTACCATTTTTGATAGATCATCATCGACCAAAATTAATGAGGCGGCTTGCTTAGCTATTTCTGTTCCTTTTTTACCCATCGCAATACCAATATGCGAGGCTTTTAAAGCTGGTCCGTCATTAACTCCATCACCAGTCATCGCTACTACTTCATTATTTTTCTTAAGTGCATTTACGATTCTCAGTTTCGCATCAGGAAACATTCTTGAAAAGACATTAATGTCTTTTACCTTCTCTTGCAATTCGGCATCGGAAAGTTGCATTAACTCATCACCAGACATAGACTTTTCATAACCTTTAAAGTTTATTTGCTTAGCAATAGCCATTGCGGTATTAGCATTGTCACCGGTGACTAATTTCACTTGTATTCCTGCTTTTTCAAAGTCTTTAAGCACTTGTGGTATATTTTCTTTTGGCGGGTCGTAAAAGGCAACGATACCTTTAAAGTCAAATTTAAAATCTTGCTGATGTTCAGGGTATGCTTGACCGGTAAAAATAGCCTTGCCTACTGCTAATAATCGATATCCTTCTTTTCCTAAACTATACATAGTTTCTTGAAGTTTATCTATTTCTAATGATGTTAAATTAGATACAGCAAAGATTGCTTCAGGTGCTCCTTTTGCGGCTATGATAAGATTTCCTTCTACATTTTCAAATAGATGGGTCATCATAGGCGGTTTACCACCTAACGGATATTCATGTACCATCTTGTAGTTAGGGCGTTCGTCTATAGATGTTGATTTACCATATGCGTTATGTAGTGCAATTTCCATAGGGTCGAAAGGAATAGGTTCACTTGCCCACATGGCCATAGTAACTAGGTCTTTTTCATTAGTTTCTAAGTTTTCATCAGCATTTACAACCTGTCCTGTTTCTAAAGTGAACAGCTTAGCTAAGGCCATTTTGTTCTGTGTAATGGTTCCGGTTTTATCTGTACAAATAACGGTAGCACTACCCAATGTTTCTACTGTTTTCATTTGCTTAACTACAATGCCCATTTTCATAAGTCGCCAAGCTCCTAAAGCCATAAAAGTGGTAAATGCAACAGGAATTTCTTCTGGAAGAATACTCATGGCCAAGGTCAGGGCTTTCAACAAACTGTCGAGTATTATTCCTGAACGTAAGTAGTTAATTACCCATACCAGTAAAAAAACCACGCCTCCCCAAATGGACATCAACTTTACAAAATTTGAAATTTTTAGTTCTAAGGGTGTTTTTTCCTCGTTTATATCTTCTAGGCTTTTTCCAATTTTTCCAAGTTTCGTTAGATTTCCAATCGCGTTAATTTGTGCAATTGCCAATCCGCTGGCTACGGTACTACCCGTAAAAATTGAATTATCAGAACTTTTAGAGTCCTTATAAATCGACAGCGATTCTCCTGTCAAAATAGACTCATCAACCGAAAAATCATTAGAGTGTACAATGGTACCATCTGCAGAGATTGTACTTCCTTCTTCAGTCATAAGGAAATCGCCAATAACTAACTCTTCACTGTCAATTTCTAGTACCTTACCATTACGTATAACTTTACTTTTCGGGTGGGTAAGATTTTTAAGATTTTCAAGCGCTTTTCTACTTCTAGAATCTTGGTATAGCGATATGGATCCTACAAGTATTATGGCCGAAGCTAAGAATATACCATCTCCCCAATTACCGGTAATGAAATAAATTGAAGAAGCGACTAATAATAATATTACCATGGGCTCTTTGGCAATACTCTTAAGCGCATCTAAAAAGCTATTTTCTTTTTTGTAGTTAAAGATATTTGATCCAAATTTTTCTCGCGAGGTAGTAACTTCTTTATCGGTAAGGCCAGAAATTCCGAAATCTGTTAGGCTATTCATAATCTGTTGTTAATATAGTATATATAGGTTTAAAACAACCCGTAATTAAGACTAAATTAGATTAAAACCTACTTCAGTATACTGACATTTATCATATGAATTGCACGAATAAGGTTGCACTTTTATAGTAGAATAAATCCTTTAAGTTTATAATTATGGAAACAGAGATAAATGATATTCGAGTGATAATGAAAGAAACGTATACAAGGTTGGTCTCATTTAAAAGTGAGAATAATCAAGAGTCGTTTAATAAAGAGTTTTTAAAAATTCTTCCAAAAATATATCGATATGTAGCTAAAAGATTAAATAGTGCAGTGTCAAACGGAAAATTGAATAAAGGCATGTTTAATCCTAATGATTTTACGGATCAACTATTTATTGAAGTCTATGATAATATAGCAGAAATAAAAGATGAAAATGAACTACATGCTTTTCTCTTTAAAAAAGTAGATCAGTTACTGGAAGACAGTTTGGTGGAAGAGGAGTTTGATCATGTGTTCTTTGAGAATATAGACACCTATTCTAAACCAGAATGGGATGCTATGGAAGAGAAATATAGTAGAGACGGTGATGGGGATTTTGTAATGCTAGAAGAAATGGATGATAAATCCTTAAATAAGGATAACTATATACTTGACCATGTTTTTATTACTGATGAAGAAAAAGAACTTGCGGAAAAATTGGATGCTTCTTTAAATAAAGAGCGTATTGAACGCCATGTACAATTGGTACTTGATAGGATGAATTTAGGCATGAGAACGGTTTTTCAGCTTTTCGCAAATGAGGGCTTTACTTTAAATGAGATTGCAAATATTAGAGATGCCACGCCTAGTGAAGTGGAGAAAGATTTACAAAAAGCGCGTAAAATTTTGAGAAACAGTATTGAGAAACGATTCTTAATTGATAGTAATTAGACTATAATTAAAAAGGCTCTCATTAAACAATGAGAGCCTTTTTTTATTCTTTAGTCAAGCCTTATGTCATTAAGGTCTAGTTCTTATTATTTCGAACTTTACCAGTTAATTCGGTTATTTTAATACGAAATACTATAGGTGCATCTTCAGCATCTATTTTAGCTGAAAACTCACTAATATATTTTGGATTCTCACCATAATTTTCATGAATCACTTTTTTTACGCCTTTCGAAAACTCATGTAACATATGTTTTGCATCTATTCGAGTGAGCTCTTCATAAGTACCTTGAACCAAAACAGATTTCCAATTTCCGATAGAAGCTATTTCGTCTGCAGCAAAGCAAACAGAAGTATTTTTACGCATTTCCTTTATTTTATGTCCTTCAGAAGAATAGCTGGTAATGGTATTCGTTTTTGAATCGTAGAAATAGGTAATGGGTACAATATGAGGAAATCCTCCTGAGATATACGCCAATCGCCCTATGTAGTTCTGTTCAAGGAGTGCTACACATTCCTTTTCATCCAAATTTCTTCTCATGACCTATTGTTGTTTATTAATGTGATAAATTTATAAATCATTGAAATAGTGACACATGATATTGGTCAGTAGTAACGAAACTTAAATAATCAACGAATTCTAGTTGATACCCAACGAATACTAAAAGCCTCCATAATTACCGATTGTACACAGTTAGATTTGACTTTAAATAGTACTAATCTAAAAAAACGATTATGAAATTACTTTACACTATTTTACTATACTTAACCTTCTTAACAGGTTTTTCTCAAAATGATAAAAGCCCATATTAGTTGGTATCTACCGAAAATGCCTTAATCCCTTTAAAATCTTCAAAAACATACGTAGAAATATCGGGTATAATTGCCCATGTTCGGGTAACACAAGTAGACCAGAACGAAGGAAGTCAAACTATTGAAGCTAAATATGTATTTCCACTTTCTACGCAAGCCACAGTACATAAAATGCAAATGATCATAGGCATTAGAATAGTTAATGCTGAAATATATGAAAAGCAAGAAGCCCAGAAAGTATATGAGAAAGCCTTATATGACATTATACGATGCGAATCTGATAGTAATAACACCATTTTTCACCTTCAAGATAAACGTTAGATATTTGTAACCAAAACTTTAAAGTATTTTGCAGACCTTTTAAGTAGCCACGATTTTGTACGTGTACACCAAAGTCATTTAGTAAACCTTCAATGTATAAGTACCTACATAAAAACAGATGTTGGTTATTTAATGCTCAAGAACGGCAAAAATGTTCAGGTATCTGTCCGTAAGAAAACGGAAATTATAGAGATTCTGGATAAGATGCATCGGTAGGTAAAAAACAAATATTTAATTATTGATTTCCTTTCCACGTTGTCATAAAAACAAAAATTCTTGAATCAATTTTTACATTATTCTCAAAAACTTCATTTTTAGTTATATTTTATGTTAAGGTTAACATAATTGTTACAAAACCATGTCTATTTTTAGAGAGCTAGAATTAAGGTCACGAATTCTGTGAATGATGATGTTGAATGATGCCATAAATTATAGCTGAACAGTTTTTGTAATTAGAACATTCATAAATACTATATGTTGAGGTAAGATGTCCACTTAGTATATCTATCCTTTGAGAACCAATTTAAAACGAACACATGAAAAGAAGAGATTTTGTACAGTATGCCGGGTTGGGTGCCGGAGCATTAATGATGCCGTCATTATTGCTAGGTAATGACATCCCGACGGAAGCTTTACTAGAGCCAGGAATGGATGCATTGGTGAAAAAGAGAATGGCAGATGTTGCTTTAAACACCGCTAAATCTTTAGGAGCAACTTACGCAGATGCTAGAATAGGAAGGTATCTAAATCAATACGTGTTCACTAGGGAAGATAAAGTACAAAATGTAGTCAATACAGAATCTTTTGGTATTGGTATTCGTGTTATAGCAAACGGCACTTGGGGTTTTTCATCCACCAACAGTGTTACTGAAGACGGAATTAAAAAGGCAACTGAACAAGCAGTGGCAATTGCAAAGGCAAATTCAAAAATACAAACGGACCCAGTTAAACTGGCACCTGTAAATGCCTATGGCGAGGTCTCATGGAAAACGCCTATTACAAAAGATTTTAAGGAAGTACCGGTATCAGAAAAAGTAGATTTATTATTGACTGCTAATGCAGCAGCTTTAGATAATGGAGCCGATTATGTAAACTCGGCTTTGTTTATGGTAAACGAGCAAAAATATTTTGCTTCTACCGATGGTTCTTATATTGATCAAGACATACACAGATTGTGGCCAACTTTCAGAGTAACTGCAATTGATAAAGCTAAAGGTAACTTTAAGACCAGAGAGAATATGAGTGCGCCAGTAGGAATGGGGTATGAATATTTAGATGGTCTAGAATCTGAAAAATTAGAAGGACCAGCTGGCTTACGTCTGTATAGGAATAGCTACGATATGGTGGAAGATGCTACCATCGCAGCAAAACAGGCCAAGGAAAAATTGACGGCAAAATCGGTTGATGCCGGTAAATATGATTTGGTTCTAGAACCAAATCATTTAGGCTTAACTATTCATGAATCGGTTGGGCATCCACTTGAATTGGATCGTGTATTAGGTTATGAAGCCAATTACGCAGGTACAAGTTTTGCAACCTTAGATAAATTAAAATCAGGAAACTTTAAATACGGTAGTGATGTTGTAAACCTTGTTGCCGATAAAACGCAAGTTGGTTCATTAGGTGCTGTAGGGTATGATGATGAAGGTGTAAAAACTAAAAAGTGGGATTTGGTACGAAATGGTATACTTACCAATTTCCAAGCTATTCGTGATCAAGTGCATATGATCGACCAAAATGAATCTCATGGTTGTTGTTATGCACAAAGTTGGGAAGATGTACAATTTCAACGTATGCCCAATGTTTCATTAGAACCAGGAAAAGACAAATATTCTATATCTGAAATGATTAAGGATGTTGAAAAAGGTATTTACATCGCAGGTCGTGGATCTTACTCGATTGATCAACAACGATACAATTTCCAATTTGGGGGTACCGTTTTCTACGAAATCAAGAATGGAGAGATTGTAGGTATGCTCGAAGATGTAGCCTACCAATCAAATACACAAGAATTTTGGAATTCTTGTGTTAAGATTTGCGATGAAGATGATTACCGCGTATTCGGAACTTTCTTTGATGGTAAAGGTCAGCCTTCTCAAGCAAGTGCCGTATCTCATGGTAGTTCTACTGCTAGGTTCAATGATGTAAACGTGATTAACACAGGTAGAACCATATAATTAGGTTCACCCAAAAAAATAGAGCAACAATGGCAATATATACTAAAGAGGAAGCAAGAAAAATTCTGGAAAAAGCATTAAGCTTTTCCAAGGCGGATACCTGTGAAATTAATTTAAACGGATCAAATAGCGGTAATATCAGGTATGCTAGAAACACAGTATCCACATCTGGGTATAGTTCTAATCAAAGTTTGGCGGTACAATCCAGTTTTGGAAAAAAATCTGGAACGGCTACAATCGATGAGTTTGATGATGCATCACTGGAAAAGGTGGTAAGAAGAGCAGAAGAACTAGCAAATTTATCTCCAGAAAATCCTGAGTTTATGGAACCTCTAGGGCCACAGATTTATGATGAGTCAATCAGTTTTAGTGAGGCAACGGCGAACATAACACCAGAATATAGAGCAAAGGTAGCCAGTAGTGGTATTGTGCCGGCAGCAGCGCAAGATGTTACTGCGGCTGGGTTTTTTAATGATTCTGCAGGTTTTAGCGCAATGATCAACTCAAAAGGACTTTTCGCCTATAACAAATCTACCAATACTGATTTTACCGTTACCATGAGAACGAACGATGGTACAGGTTCTGGTTGGGTTTCTAGAGATTTTAACGATGTAACAAAGTTCGATGCAGATGAAGCTTCGAAAACTGCAATAGATAAAGCTGTTTTGTCAAGAGAGGCCAAAGCAATAGAGCCAGGAAAGTACACGGTTATTTTAGAACCTGCAGCAGCATCAGATTTGTTGCGTAATATGTTTAGATCACTAGATGCGCGTTCAGCTGATGAAGGTAGAAGCTTTATGTCTGCAGCAGATGGCGCCAATAAACTAGGTCAGAAAATTGTAGATGAACGTGTAAATATTTGGTCTGACCCTTTAAATTCTGAAGTACCTACATCACCTTGGAATTATGCAGGGCAACCCTTAAAGAAAACTACCTGGTTAGAAAACGGAGTGGTTAAAAATTTGGCTTATGATCGATTTTGGGCAAAAGAGAAGGGTGTTGAACCTGTTCCTTATCCATCAAACGTTATTATGGCTGGTGGTGATCAAAGTTTAGAAGATTTGATTAAAGGGACCAAAAAAGGAATTTTGGTAACACGTTTATGGTATATACGTAGTGTAGACCCACAAACCTTATTGTATACAGGATTGACTAGGGACGGAACGTTCTATATCGAAAATGGACAAATTAAATACCCTGTGAAGAATTTCAGATTTAATGAAAGCCCGATAATCATGCTTAATAATTTAGAAACCCTTGGTAAGCAAGTACGTATCGATGGTAATTTAATACCATATATGAAGATTAGGGACTTTACGTTCACCAGTCTTTCTGATGCGGTATAAATAATTTTAATGTTATTTAAACTGGTTGTTTGTGTTGCATCACGACAACCAGTTTTCTTTTTTGAAGCGGAAGTTTAAAACAAGCAACCTATTGAGCAACGAATTTTTCTTTACAAGGTTACAATATGAATCTGGCGATTGGGATGTAGATCAGCGTATGCCTTCCAATTTGTTGAATTCTCTAGTTGAGTATACCACCTTAAAAGTAGATACCCAAGAGAAAATAATCACCTTGGCAAGCGATGATATTTTTAAGAGTCCGTTCTGTTATATCTCCGGTCATAAGTTGGTAGAATTCACTAAAAAAGAAAAAGAGAATTTTGAGAAATATGTTCGCAATGGCGGCTTTGTTTTTGCAGATGATTGCAACCACGATATAGACGGACTTTTTGCAAAATCATTCGAACGGCAAATGGAAGAAATATTTGGTCCGTCCGAATTAAAAAAAATACCCAACGACCACGAACTATATTCCATTTTCTTTGATTTCGAAGACGGTCCGCCAACTACATCACAAGAGTTGAACGGTTGGGGAGATGATTTGGTACACGATTATTTGAAAGCGATAGAGATTAATGGCAGAGTAGGAGTACTCTACAGTAATAAGGATTATGGCTGTGAATGGGATTACGATTTTAGAAACAAACGTTGGTACAAAATAGACAATACACGGTTTGGGGTCAACATAGTATTATATGCCCTTACCTCATAAACATATTTGAATGGATAAAGAATTACAACGCATTGCAGATGAAGTAGAAATGCTTTCGGGCAAGTTAAAGGCCTTAAAGCAAGAAATAGGAAAGGTAATTATTGGGCAAGAAGAAACCGTATCTCAATTACTGATTACATTTTTAGCTGGTGGTCATGCATTGTTAGAAGGTGTACCAGGTTTGGCGAAAACTTTAATGATTAGAACATTGGCAAATGCCATCGATTTAAAATTTAAAAGAATACAGTTTACGCCAGATTTAATGCCTTCGGATATTATTGGGACAGAAATTTTAGAGGAAGATCATTCGACGGGTAAAAAGTTCTTTAAGTTCAATAAAGGTCCGATTTTCTCAAATATCATTCTGGCCGATGAGATAAATAGAACGCCACCAAAAACTCAAGCTGCTTTGTTGGAAGCTATGCAAGAATTTGAGGTTACTTATGGTGATAAAACCTATCCATTAGATAAACCTTTTTTTATTTTGGCAACCCAAAATCCAATAGAGCAATCGGGTACATTTGTTTTACCAGAAGCACAACAAGACCGATTTTTACTATACATAAAAATAGGATACCCTACACAACAAGAAGAGGAAACCATATTAAAGGCAACGACCGGCTCTGTGAAAAAGAAATTGAATAAAGTAATTTCTGGTGAAGATATTATACGATTACAGCAGTTAGTTCGTGAGGTTTCTATTAGTGATGCACTTATCAGTTTTGTAAGTGATGTAATACGCGCAACCCGACCAGAAACAACTACAGATTCTTACGTGAAAGATTGGGTAGATTGGGGTGCAGGTCCGCGTGCAGGTCAAGCAATGATTCTAACCGCGAAGGCTAATGCATTGTTAGAAGGTAGGTTAGCAGTTACTTTACAAGATATAAAAAGTGTTGCATTACCGGTACTACGGCATAGGGTTCTCGTGAATTATAGAGCAGAAGCAGAAGGTATAACTTCAGATAAAGTTGCTGCTCATTTATTGAATGCCATTGATTTAAAAGGCAAATAAATGGCAAAACAGGACTATCACGATTTATTAAAACCAGAAGTCATCAATACCGTATCTGGATTATCATTGATATCACGGATTGTTGTAGAGGGCTATACAACTGGTTTAAATAGAAGTGTTAGTGTAGGTTCTGGTATGGAATTTAGTCAATATAGAGGCTATGAACCTGGTGATGATTTACGACTACTCGATTGGAAAATGTTGGCGCGTTCTGGCAGATACTACATCAAGCAGTCTGAAATTGAAAGTCAGGTAACCATAAAATTCATAGTTGATGCTAGTGCATCAATGCTTCACAAAGAAGCGGACCTATCTAAAATGGATTTTGTACGTGTACTCGTTGCCATTTTGGCATATATGGCACACAAACAAGGAGATGCTGTTGGGCTATTTGCTTTGAATGAACGCGATTTGGTAAGTATTTTTCCAAAGGCAGATAAGAAGCATTATAATAGATTGCTGTTAGAGTTGATTAAACTTTCCAATACGGGCAAATGGCCAGGTGCACAAGTTTCAACGAAACGTATACCAAATAGAGGAACTAAAGAACTGATTTTCTTTCTGACAGATATGTATGAAAGTAATGCTGAGATTTCCAATTTTATAAAAGGATTAAAATCCTCTCGAAATGAAGTGGTAGTATTACAGATAATGGGTTCAAGCGAAATGGATTTTAATTACGGCCCAAATATCACCTTTGAAGATTTAGAAACAGGGGCTAGGGTAAAGGTCGATACAGAAAAGGCAAAAAACCAATATTTATTGGCAATGAATAGTAAATTGAAAACGGTCAAAGACGAATTGTTGTCAAAAGGAATAGAACATCATGTCTTTCGAATGGATGCACATTTGGGTGAAGCATTGCAATTATTTTTAAAACAACGTAAAAGGTTCAATTAATATGTCATTTGCACATCCTTTATATTTATGGACGCTATTGGGGCTTTTGGTTCCCATAGCTATCCATTTATGGAGTAAAAAGGAAGCAAAAACTATAAAAATTGGAAGCGTTGAATTATTATCAGAATCTACTTCAAAACAGTCAAGTAGTATTCAACTAAATGAATTTTGGTTATTGCTTCTGCGAATGCTAATTGTTAGTCTACTTTCTATGATTTTAGCAAAACCGCAATGGAATTCTAAAGATGAAAATTCTTTGTTGACATATGTAGTAGAACCTTTATTGACTCAAAATAAAGATTTTATGTCTCGACTAGATAGTCTTGCAGAAGGACAAGAAATTCGCCTTCTTGAGAAGGATTTCCCAATTTGGGAGTACGGTTCTAAGGATGAGAAAGCTAATAAACTTATAGACTATTGGTCGCTAGCATCAGAAATGGATGTTTTAAAAACGGACAGTATTGTTGTTTTTACTAATGGTTATGCTAAAGGGTTGAGAGGTTCGCGACCAGAAACAAGTCACCATGTCAAATGGGTTGTAGTAGATGTTGCACAAAAGGTAGAAAAACCTTTGGTTGCTTATAAGAGAGGGGAGAACCTACAATTATATTCTTCAGTCAGTAATTCATTTCAAACTGATATTTCTAGTAAGAATATTTCTTTGGGTTCAAAATATGCTTTGAATTTAGAAGGAGATAGTCTACTAATTGTTAATCAGAATAGCTTAAGTAAAGTACAAGTTGTAGTTCAAGAACCTATTGAGATTTCTCTTTATTATGCAGATAGCTTGGTGAAAGATAAAAGGTATCTAGAAGTGGCATTCGCTACTTTATCGCAATATTTGGATAGGAAGATTAACGTGGATAGCAAATCGGATAGCTTAGCAACTGAAACTGAGCAAGCAGAAATGACTATATGGTTAAGTGAAAAATCCATACCTAGTTCCTTCAAAAAGTTAATATCATTTAAGAAAGATTCAATTGCAGAATCCCTCATTGAAAACGGATTAGAAAGCGATACTTATTTTTTAACACGAAGAATCAATGCTGAAAATGCAGTTGAGCAGAGGTTAGTTGAAAATTTATTAGACATATTAGAAGTCAATAAGGAGCTAGAGGTTATGTTGGCTGAGGTTGATTTTCGCTCAGTTTCAGAAACTGAATTACAAACGAATTTTAAGGCGACTGATAAAAGAAAGCCGCAATTGGGAAGTTTTTCGGTAAGTCCTTATTTATGGGCAGCACTTTTTATACTGTTATTAGTTGAACGCTTTGTGGCATATTTGAGAAAACAGTAATGGATTCAGGAAAACAACACTTGATGAAATTCAATCGTCGCTGGCAAATGTTCGCGTACGTCGAGGCTATGCTCTATGCTATCGGTTTTGGTTTGTTTACATATTTTTTAGCTAGCAGTTTATTGATTGGTTCACTGGCTTTTGCAGTAAGTTTGTTACTTCTACTACTAATAAAACACCCTTGGTCACAAAATCTAAAGGCTACTAGCTCATACATAGACGCGCATGTAGCCGAAGCATCTTTTAGTACTGGACTCTTATTAGAACCAGAAGAAAATTTATCTAATCTAGCCCGGTTACAACGCTATAAAGTTTCGAATGAACTAAAAGAAAGGTTAGGAACTATAACACCACCGAATAAATTACGACAAGCTACGTTGGTTTTGTTGGCTCTTTCAATTTTAGGGTTTGCAGTAAGTAAATTAGAGCTCTTCAATCGAGTAAATGCTGGTTTAGATTTTAATTCAAATTCTGAGCATATACAATTTGTCGCTACTGATTCAGTGTCCAATGAAACAATTACACCAAAAATAATAGAACAGGTAATTACGGTTTCCTATCCGTCGTACACGCGCGAAAGAACTAAAACTATCACTGAGTCTAATATTAAGGCAGTCATCAATTCGAGGATAAGCTGGGTGCTAAAGTTTGACAATTCGGTCTCTAGCGTTAGCATGGACCGCATGGGAGAAACAATTCCATTACAGCAAGTTGATAATAGTTATAAGATAAGCCAGTCATTGATAGAATCGGGATTCTATAGTTTTAAGTTCAGGAATGAAGCGGGACTTGAATTTACATCCAATTTATTTTCATTGGAAGCTATACCAGATAATCCGCCAGAGTTAGAGATTACAGGTTTGGAGCAGTACACGTATTTTGATTTTTCGGAGACAAAGAAAATCCAACTGCAAAGTACTATTACAGATGATTACGGAATCGATGAAGCATATATAATTGCTACAGTGAGTAAAGGTTCGGGCGAATCTGTAAAGTTTAGGGAAGAGAAATTATATTTTAACGAGACCATTCAAAAAGGACAAAGCAGCTTAATCGTAACTAAGAATATAAATTTAGATGCATTAAAGATGAAAGTTGGAGACGAACTCTATTTCTATATCGAAGCATTTGATGAAAAGGAGCCTAAACGAAATGTTACCCGAAGTGAAACTTATTTTGCGGTGATTAAAGATACCGTAACCGATGAATTTGCAGTAGAAGGCACCTTAGGGGTAGACCAAATGCCAGATTATTTTAGAAGTCAACGCCAATTAATTATTGATACTGAAAAATTAATTAATGACAAACCCAGCATAACGGTTAAGGATTTTAAGTTTAGAAGTAATGAGCTTGGTTTTGACCAAAAAGCGTTGAGATTAAAATATGGTCAATTTATGGGTGATGAATCTGAAATGGAAGAAGCACCCATCGGGATCGAAACTGATGAAGCAAGTGAAGACCATGATCATACTGAAGATCAAGAAAATATATTAAAGGAATACTCTCATGACCATGATGGGGATAACGAACATAACTTAGTAGCTGCACAGGAAGCAGACGAAGCGGAAGACCCGTTACACGATTATTTACATAACCACGATGACCCTGAAGAATCAACCTTATTTGAGGAATCTCTGAAAACAAAATTGAGGAAGGCATTAAGCATTATGTGGGATGCTGAATTATATCTTCGATTGTACGAACCAGAAAAATCATTACCATTTCAATATGATGCTTTGAAATTGATTCAAGAAATAAAGAATAGTGCACGAATCTATGTGCATAGAATTGGTTTTGACCCTCCACCGATAAAAGAAGAAAGTAGGCTGACCGGTTCAATAAAGGATATCGACAATTTTCGGAAAACTCAAGATTTAGACGTAGTGCATCCTTTCAAATCAATGGAAATTGCTATTTCTAGATTAGAAGTATTAATTCAAAAACAAGACGTTTTTAAGCAGAATGACAAGATTATTTTTACTGCTGCCGGAAACGAATTAGGTCGTTTAGCAATAGAGATTCCAGGGAAGTATTTGCGTATTCTTCAAGGATTAAAGAATATTGAAAATAATACAGAACGTACAATAGATAACTATAAAATTGTTCAGAAAGGCTTATGGTCGGCTTTGCCAAAAGCAAAAGAAATACCTGGCGCTCGTAAAGTATATACCGATGAAATCAATTCTTTATTTTTAAAACAACTGGAAACCTATGATTGAAGGATTCTCATTTGTAAATAAAGATATTTTGATTCCCGTGTTTATTGGAGGGCTTGTCTTATTCGGAAGCTATTTCTATAAAGAATGGGTTACAAGAAAACAGGGTAATTTTTCTATTAACATTATAGTCGCCCTTCTAACCATTGCTGCTCTTGTTATTTTAGTCTTAGAACCAACTCGGGAGGTTGAAATTAATGACCACCAAGGTATTTTACTTAGCGAAGGTTTTAACGTTCAACAGAGAGATAGTCTGTTATCGCTCAATAAAGGTTTAAAAGTGTTGAAATATAACCCGAAGAAATCTATTCGTAACCAATTAGATTCCCTTACAACTGTTTATGTGTTAGGGGAAGGCATAAAACCATTCGATTTTTCACGCTTCAACAACATTGCAGTTGAATATTTTCCCGCTAAGATACCATTGGGAATTACCCAGCTAACCTATACCAAGAAAATTTCGTTAGGTGAAAAAGTAGAAGTTATTGGTAGTTACAATCAACCAGTTAATGGCTCATTTTTAGTTTTTGAAGATTCACGAGGAAATGGTTTAGATTCTATTCAATTTGTTGAAAGTAGCTTTACTGATTTTACTTTATCTGGAAGTCCGAAAGCAAGTGGGAATTATGTGTATCAACTTTCAGAAAAAGATAGTGCTGGAGTTGTAATAAATTCCAATCCATTACCCATAGAAATTAAGCAAAAGCAGCCATTACGGGTATTGATTTTAAATAATTTTCCAACCTTTGAAACAAAATACCTAAAGAATTTTTTATCAGAGGAAGGTCACGAAGTAGTTGTTAGGAGTCAATTAACAAAAGGCAAGTTTAAGTTCGAATATTTCAATACTACTAGTTTACCCGTTTATCAGTTTACCGATGAAATATTGAAACAGTTTGATTTAGTCATTGTAGATGCGGATACCTATTTTAGTTTTGGTTCTACTATTAAAAATCGCTTTGAAAAGAATATTAGAGAAAATGGTTTAGGGGTATTCATTCAGCCAAGCGATTTTATTTTTAATAGGAGTGCAAGCTGGTCTTATTTTAGGTTTAATCGAGATGATATAAAGGAAGTTCAAATATTGAATAGTACTATTGCCTTAGAAAAATACCCTTATGAATTTGATGAAGAATTTTTGGTGAGTCCAATAATAGTAGGGGATGGTAAAACCATTGCCGCCTACAAACAAATGGCATTAGGTAGGGTTGCAACTACAACGTTATTAGGTAGTTATCAAATGTTATTGAATAGCTCGGATCAAACTTATAAAAGTATTTGGACTAATATATTAGATGAGATTGCTAAACCGAAGATTGTGCCAATTGAATGGAAGGCAGAAACCCAAATTCCAAAAGTTGATGAACCATTTGATTTTAGTTTGTATACAAATCAACAGGAGTTCCCTGTAATAGATGAAGATAGCGTGCGTACACCAATGCTACAAAAACTAATGGTGTCTACTCATTTTACAGGAACTATTTATCCGAAGAAAATAGGATGGCAACATTTAAATATAGATGGCGACAGTACTTCTCAATTTTCGTTTTTTGTCTATGATAGTGTCGATTGGAAAGCATTATCTTCAACTCAAAATATAGTCTTAAATCAAAAGAAATTTAAGACCGATGTAAACAAAAACAAGACGGTTATTAGTAACCGCCCTGTTTCTCCACTATTATTTTACATCCTATTTTTGCTTGGCGTAGGTTGGTTGTGGTTATCACCTAAAGTATCAATTGAAAGATGATTAAGCTACTGTATTTTTAATGAGGTAATTTATCTTTAACAACACCATAAACAAAAGTTCCTAAAAGCGCTCCTCCTATTACGACAAGAATCGAATAATAGCCAGCGCCAGCAAGAACATACATTGGCCCTGGGCAAGCTCCAGCTAACGCCCATCCTAATCCAAAAATAATACCACCTATTAAATAATTAGTAACACCTTTCTTCTTTGGATGTAAATTCATTTCGGCATCGCCAATAGCCTTTATTTTAAATTTTTTAATGATTTGAATACCTATAACGCCTAATACCAATGCAGAGCCAATAATGCCATACATATGAAAAGAACCAAATTGAAACATTTCATAAATTCTGAACCAAGATGCGGCTTCAGATTTATACATGATGATTCCGAAAAATATACCTATGGTTAAATAACTTAAATATCTCATCTTCTAACTAAAAATTAAGGGGAACAATAAATGAATCATTACAAGGCCACCAATAAAGAAACCAATTACTGCAATAAGTGAGGGTAATTGTAAATTGCTAAGCCCAGAAATGGCATGACCACTGGTGCAGCCACCGGCATATCGAGCACCGAAGCCAACCATGAATCCGCCTAAAATTAATAAGACAAGGACAAATGGATCCGTAAGTTGTTGTGTTGCGAAAAGTTCTGGTGGTAAATATGCTTGTCCCGCACTTGCTATTCCATAATCTTCTGATAGTTGTTGCGCGACTTCCGGATTAATTTTCACTGTATTATCCGAAAGATATCGAGAGGCTATAAATCCACCGATTACCGCACCTAATATTACTATTAGATTCCAACGTTCTGCTCTCCAATCGTATTTAAAAAAATCAGAAATCTTTCCAGCTCCACCAATGGAACACATTGTTCTTAAGCTAGATGACATACCAAATTTTCTACCAACAAAAAGTAGTAAAAACATGGTGAGGGCTATTAAAGGCCCTGCTATATACCATGGCCATGGGTCATATATTAAATTCATTGTCAATTAATTCTTGTTATTAGTAACGTAACGAAGCGCAAAGAAAATGAATCTTTTATTAACACTGTTACATTAGCAAGATATTAACTTCCAAATATGTGCTTGCTTTTCAATACAGTGATAACCTCAAGTAAGTTTTAATTTACTTTTTATATATTGAAAAGCAGACTATAATGACCTTTGTTCTGTTTAGAATTAGGGATGAATTATTTAGAAAAGGTTAGCATATAAATTTTAATACGTTCAACCTCATTACCCTATTTTTTCTTGACTCCTAATTTCAAAAGAATGGTTTCCAATAAGCACCACTTCGTAAATGCCGATTGTATAAGGTTTACACCTATAAATACGGTAAACCATAGCCAGTTTATATGTACATATACCGCCAATACGACGCTCAGTAAAACCATTGTACCTACGATTACTCTAAAATATGTGTTTAGCATTTTGATAATTTTTAAGATTATATTGATTTTTCTATAGGAACCACAACTGCTTTTATTGGGTTGTTAGTTTCCATATTTTGATTGAACTCTTTGATAAACTCAAAAAGGATATTTATACTCTCGTCTGAGGTGAATGAGAAGAATAAACTCGATTCTACACCTCCTTTTTCACTTGGAAACCAACTTGCTGTACGAACCATTGATGTTATGTTTTTATGTCCATCAATACGACTTTCACTAAAACTTTCAATATTAGCTTTTTTAAATAGCTTAAGAATATCCTTCTCGAATTCTAGTACCACTGTTACAATTAATAATTTCATAGCTACTTATTTTAGTCTTTTATAGTGTTTTCATTTTCTGGAAGCTCTACTTCTGGATAATTCTTCCGCTCGATCATATAATAAACCAGTGGTACCACCAACAATGTCAATACAGTAGAAACAATAGTCCCGCCCATTAATGAAATAGCTAATCCTTGAAATATTGGGTCGAATAAAATAACGAATGCACCAATAACCACCGTACCTGCGGTTAAAAGAATAGGAGTGGTACGCACTGCACCAGCTTCAATGGCTGCTTGCTTTATCGGTATGCCATCTGCTAAACGCAGATTAATGAAGTCGATTAATAGTACGGAGTTTCGTACCATAATACCTGCTAATGCAATCATTCCAATAAACGAAGTGGCGGTAAAAAATGCGCCCATAATCCAGTGGCCTAAAATAATTCCGATTAAGGAAAGCGGTATAGCAACCATCATTACAATAGGTGCTTTAAAGTTTTGAAACCATCCTACAATCAAAATATAAATTAATATGATAGCTCCCATAAAGGCAATTCCTAAATCACGAAATACCTCAAGCGTAATTTGCCACTCACCATCCCACTTAACGGTATAGTTATCTTCAAATTCTGGCTGGCCTAAGTACATTTCATTGATTTCATAACCTTTTGGCAAGGCAATTTCTTTGAGCTTTTCCTCCATCCCTAAAATGGCATAAGCAGGACTCTCCAATTCTCCGGCCATATCGGCCATCACGTAAACTACACGCTTTTGATTTTTATGATAAATGCTTTTTGCGCTTATGGTTTCTTTAATGTCAACTAAGTCGGCAATTGGCACCATGGTACCTTGCTTAGAAGTAATCTTTAATTGTGAAATATCTGAAATGGTCGATTTTTCCTTTTCATCTAAAGCCAATATCAAACCAACTTGATTACTTGCATTTTCATCGTATAAATTTGTAATTGCTCTATTGGATAATGCCATATTCATGGTATAGGCAATTTGTTTTGGTGACACACCGTAGAGCATTGCTTTCTCTTTATTGATTACGAATCGATATTCGGTTTGGTCTGCTTCTACAAGCCAATCGATATCAACAACATCATTGGTGTTTTTTAAGATATCTTGAACACTATTAGCAATTTTTATTTGCTCTTCATAATCAGGACCATAAACCTCTGCAACAATCGTAGATAGTACAGGAGGCCCAGGCGGAACTTCAACCAATTTTACATTGGCATTATATTTCGCTGCTATTTTTTGAATATCAGGCCGTAACAATTTTGCAATATCATGGCTCTGAGCTGAACGTTCACCCTTATCAACAAGATTAACTTGAATATCTGCCATATTACTACCACCACGTAAATCGTAATGACGTACCAAACCGTTAAACGTTATTGGTGCAGAAGTGCCAATATAATTTTGATAATTCACAACTTCTGGCCGAGTAGACAAGTACTGAGAAATTTCTTGGGCTACCACTGCAGTACGTTCAAGAGTAGTACCTTCTGGCATATCAATAACCACCTGAAATTCATTTTTGTTATCAAAAGGCAACATTTTTACGGCTACCGATTTGGTGAAAAACAACACCATTGATCCCATGAGTAATAAAAATGTTAATCCTAAAAACAACCATCTTTTACTCTTATTTTCAATTAGTGGTCTTTCAAATTTGTTGTAAACCCTATAAATAAAGGTCTCCTCTAAAGGTTTCTGTGGCTTCGCTTCTTCACCTTTCTTATCTTTTTCTCTTAAGAAAATATATCCCAAATAAGGAGTAATGGTCAATGCCACAAATAAAGAAAGAATCATGGCGATTGATGCGCCTATTGGCATTGGAGCCATATAAGGTCCCATTAAGCCAGAAACAAAGGCCATAGGCAATACAGAGGCTATTACCGTAAATGTGGCCAAAATAGTAGGGTTACCTACTTCGTTTATAGCATATAGTGCAGCTTGCTTAAATGGCAAGCGTTTCATTTTAAAATGCCGGTGCATATTCTCGGCGATAATAATGGAGTCATCGACTACGATACCCGTAACAAAAACTAAAGCAAACAACGTAATTCTGTTTAGCGTATAGTCTAACATGTAGTAGCTCAACAGCGTTAAAGCAAATGTAATCGGAACCGATAAAAATACCACTAAACCACCACGCCAGCCCATTGCTAACATAACAACAAGTGTTACGGCAAAGATGGAGCCAATCAAGTGAAGCAATAATTCAGACACTTTATGGGATGCCGTTTCACCATAGTTTCTGGTAATTTCTACATGTACATCATCAGGTATAAGTGTAGTGCGTAAATGGTTAACCTTATCAATAACGATATCTGCAATTTTCATCGCATCGGCACCTTTTCTTTTAGCTACAGAAATCGTAACTGCAGGGTATTCAGATTTGTAATCGGCAACTTTATCGCTAGCCTGTCCAAAACCTAAAGAAACATAACTTTGTGGAATTTCTGGGCCATCGATAATACTTGCAATTTGTTTCAAATAAATCGGTTGGTTCTGTTGTACGCCAACCACAAGATTTTCAACATCGGTAACCGACGCCAAAAAATTACCCGTGTTTACTAAAAACTCGGTATCATTCTTATCAAAACTACCTGAACTTAATTGCGCATTGTTCGCCTTTATCATTTCAGAAACCGACAGGAAATCTAATCCGCTAGCGGCCAGTTTATCTTTATCTAGAACCACACGCAACTGGCGGTCTTGATTACCGATTTTATGTGTAATCGCTACATCATTTACCTTTTTTATCTCACTTTCCAGCTCCTGTGCCATTTGGCTCAACTGATAGGCATCATAGTTTTCACTCCACAACGTAAGTCCAAGCATGGGCACATCATCAATAGCCCTTGTTTTTACCAAAGGGAACGTTACACCCTGTGGCATAATGTCCATATGTTTATTGATTTCGTTGTACAATTTCACGAACGACCGTTCAATATCTTCACCAACATAAAACTGTACGATGACCATTCCTTGTTCTTTCATCGACGTTGAATACACGTATTCAACACCTTTGATATTTGATATTAACTTCTCTAAGGGCTTGATCACCCGCGATTCTACTTCTGCAGGGCTTGCACCAGGATAGCCAACAAAAATATCGGCCATAGGCACGTCAATTTGAGGTTCTTCTTCCCTTGGAATTAAAAACGAACTGTACACCCCAATGACCATGAATACGATCATTAAAAGTACCGTTAACTTGCTGCCTATAAATAATTTGGCAATTTTGCCAGCTAAACCTTCCTTCATTATTTCTATTTATTTTGTTTGTGCTTTTCCACCTGTCTGTAGACTGGCGGTCGGGCTTTTCACTACTACTCCTCGGTACCAAAAGTGCCGGTGGGTTAACCGCTTCAATCCCAAACCCAGTCTCGTTTATTGATTTGAGATTTTTGCTCCGTTAAATAATTTTCCTTCTGCTGAAACTATATATTGCTCATCGGCAGAAAGACCTGATAAAACTTCTACTTCATCTCCGAAAGTTCTTCCCAATCGCAGCCAACGTAAAAGCGCGGTGTTGCTTTGGCTTACTGTATAAATACCTGTTAGTTGCCCGTTTTTTACAATGGCTTCTATAGGAATCATGACGGCTGAAGTAGTTGTTTTTCTTGCGACAGGAAATTGTACCGTGACATACATACCTGATAGTATATGTGCATCGGTCTTATCTAAAATGACCTTTACCAAATATTGACCTCCAGTATTTTTTGAAGAAGTACTAACTTCAGTCACTTTGCCTTTTATATTCTTATTCATTGCTTTTATCTGTACGGTGACTTCACTATCATTTTTTACAGCAAGAATTTCAGATTCTGGTACCATGGCCAAAATTTGATATTTATCTGGAGATTCTACCTCAAGTAAAGGCATCCCTGGGTTTGCCATATCACCAGCATCGATAAACTTATTTGTAACCACGCCGTCAAAGGGAGCACGAATATTCGCATAGCCCATTTGTGCGTTTACCCCGTTCCTTACTTGTTTAGCAGACTCTAATCGTGCTTTCGCCATGTTATAGTTGGCAGTGATATCGTCTAACTCTTTTTGTGAGGCGCTGTTTTCTTGAAATAAAGTAGTGAAGCGATTATAGTCTTTTTCAGCATTTTTGTAAGCTGCTTCAGCTTCGGTAATTCCTGCATTTACTTGGGCAAGTTGAGCCGAAACATCTGCATTATTGACACTCATTAATAATTGTCCGTCACGAACTTTATCACCAACGCCAACATATATTTTATCTACATAACCCATCATTCGAGTACTGATATTTGCACTCTTAACAGCTTCTATTTTTCCGCTTACAGATAAAAACGGATTACTATTATCTTCAGAAACCGTCTTTACTTTAACGGTTAAGGCAGGCGAATTATCGATTACTGCTTTTTTATCTTCGCTACCACAACTAGAGATTAGGATTGTTGCCCCTAAAATTGCTGTGATTATATATTTTTTATTTTTCATCTTTGAATTGGTATTAAGTACTTATTAAAGTGTTGGTAATTGTTTTTTCTAATCGTTTCTATTCTTCCATTAAAAATTTCAAATAGGCCAAAGCATAATTATGTTGAAAAATTGTACCGTAATACTCTAATTGTTTTTGAGAGAATTGGGTTTCTGACATTAATAAATCTGTAGTTTTTTCTAAGCCTTGCTTAAATCGGTTGGTGCGTATACGCAGTGATTCTCCAGATTGTTCAATGGCTAGTTTCGTAAGCTTTAATTTGTTCTTAGCATCTTCAAGACCTCTTTTTGCCTTATTAAGTTCTAATTGACTTTCAGACTTGTATTGTTCTAATTGTAATTTAGATTTGTCATATTCGGCTTTACTCTTTTGAGATTTTCCAAAACGCTTACTGCCTTCAAAAAGATTCCATTTTAATTCTGCTCCGAATAAATAACCTTGAGCTTGACCTTGAAAAATCTCATCATCATGAAGTTCGTAAGTGCCGAAAGCATTTAATCTAGGTAAGAATGCCATTTGGTCTGCTTTATGCATTTGACGATACGCTTCGGTAGCTGAGTTCATGGCTAAAATATCTTTTCGATTTTCGGATAAGCTTTCAGACGTATTCGATGTATAGTTCACTATTGACAATGAATCTGAAGGTTTTAAAATTTCGTTTTCATCTGTATTCATCAAAACCGATAAATAGTTACTAGCGTTTAAAATATTACTCTTAGCGTATTGTAACTGGTTATCGATTTCGGTTACTCTTACCTCCACAGCTAACACATCGGATTTTTGTAAATAACCCTGCTTATAGCTGTTATCAGCGATGCGCTTATTTTCTAATGCTGTTTCTTGGGCCTTCTGTAATACTGTTACCGTTTTATAAGCGAGTTGTAATTGCATATATGCTTTCTCGACTTCAAGAGCTAGATAATCTTCTGTGCGACCAGACTGTAGTTCGGTAGCGTTCCATTTTGCCTTTGCCGCTTTACGTTGAAAAATCCCATCGAAATTCAAGAGCGGTTGTTGTACTTCAACACGAGTCGCATAATCTTCAATTTGTCTAGGGTTGTTCAATAAATCAGGATTAAAGTCTGCAGCCGTCAGAATTTCCTGGTTTAGTTTAGATCCGAATGCCATTAAAGGGTTTGTAGTAGCTATAGCTGTATGTGAAACGCTAATATTGGGTAACAAAATAGCATTGGTCTGATTATAATCACCCTTTGCGGACAACACATCTTGTTGTGCCATTTTTATCGTGTTATTGCTCTCTTTAACTTTGGCTAACACTTCATCTTTTGTAATAGACTTAGTTTCTTGTGCTAGTCCCGAATAAAAGACGAGTAACAATATCAATCCTAATTTATACTTCATCGTATTCATTTATTTAAGGCAAAATTAAGGTGGTAAAACAGGCTGCACAGTAACAAATGTTACCGATGAAATTAAAAAGGACTTGAGAGCCAATTTAATCTTCATTTTTGCCGATTATTACTAGTGAAACAAATATATAGGAGTATTATTTAGCTGTAAATGACTACCATCAGGAACTCTTGGTTTTCATTGATGTTTTTACCAATGTTCGGCGATAATTATGATATAAAAAGACATTACCATTGCAGAAATGTCTTTTACTACCCACCAAAAAGCTGAAATAAGAACAGATTATTTTGTTGTTTTGGTATTAAACCAGTAACTAATGCCGGCTGAAAAATAGAAGGTACTTTCCAAATCTTCAGTGATGACCATATCTTCGGTTGTAATGGTCGCGCTAGTCTGGGGTATGGCCAAAACTGGGGTAAGTGAAAAAATAAACTGTTTATAGTAGTATTGTAGGGGTAGGCTGATTTCAACATTCATAATATTGAACTGAGAGACATCTTGAATTTCTACCAAGGTCGAAACCTCTGTTGCCGAATCACTCATACTTTGTCCTTTACTTTGATTTTTTCGGTTTCCTAGACGGCTTGAACTGTAATATTCTTGATAGAAATGTTGAGATCCCGAATATACAGCGATTGTAGGATTGATTAAAAATTGCTGATTACTGCTGAAAAAAGTTCGATTTAATGTAAGCCCTGTAAAAATATCAGCGGAACTACCATCATTGAAATAGGTGCTTGCCAGTAGCGAAACTTCCAACACCTTAAAATCATATCTAAGAAAACCGGAAATATCCGCTACGACGGAAGATTTTACGTTGTAGCTATCCTCATTGAAAAAATACGCTGTTCCAGAAATTCCACCATTAAGGTTTTCAGCATGTGACATATATCCTAAACTTCCTAAAAACAAATCTACCCGATTCTCATCAGAACCTACGAGGTAAGATGCTGAGGCATCCAAAAAAAAACCTGACTTATCAAAATAGCCTATTGAAGGAAATATATAAGGTGCGGCAATTGAATCACGCCTTCCCATAAAAACTGCATCGTTGATGTAACTGACATCCATCAAAACATAGGACTCGTTATTATCAGATTTTTCTTTTACAGACTGTTGATTGTTTTGGGCAATTAAAGTTTTACCTATAAATAATATTAGAAACCAACTAAGCAGAAATCTAGTTCTCATTATTGAAAGATTAAATTAAACAGACAAGAGCTTTAGTGCTATTTTCACACTAAAACTCTTATATTAAACTACTTATAGGATTTTTTACCTACTTTTTTTTTAATAGTAGGTTTTTTTGTTCCCTTTTTTATCATTTTATTCGCCTTCATATTTTTTTGAACCATCATTTTACGATGTTGGTACATGTTTTTGAACTTTGCGCCATCCATGTTAATACATTCGCCATCTTGAAGGCGTAATTGTTTTTGCTGGGCATTTTGGTAACTCCCATCAGGGTTTACGATAATTCCATCTCCAAGGTTTACTTGATTTTGAATTTTATTTTGCTCACGATTTCGAATTTGAAAGGCTTCTCCATCAATCATCATTATTTGAAACCTATTCTGGTTGCGTTCCTGAATTTGCGTATCGGTCAAGCCTTTATTTTCTTGTTTCACCTTATACCTATATTGATATTCATTGCGGTATTTTACACCATCATTGTCCAAACATTCGCCATCTTTAAGTCGTATACGATCCCGATCTCTGGTGGTGTATAAACCATCAGGGTTCACAACAGTGCCATTATTAAGAGTCAGTGGATCTTGCAATCGTATTTGATCCCGATCACGAATTTGGAGTACATCGCCATCGACCAACATCAAGCGGTCCTGATCTCTATCTTGATCTTGAGCGGTTATCGCAGTAGTTCCTAGAACCATAAATGCAGCTAAAAAAAGTGCTTTTTTCATTATACTATATTTTAAATTTATCATGGGATAAAAGTATTGTACAGAAATAACATCCAGAATGACCTAGGTCATATAAAGCCAATAAATACAAGGCCTTATGTAACATTTGTTACATAAAAATGATCCTTCATTAATGAAAGAGCATTGATATACATACAGCAATAGATCAGAGGGAATAATAAATTATTTTTTATAAAATATTTAGAATGTTTATCGCCCACATTGTTCATTGGGGTCGCTTATGATAAGCTCGTATTCTTCAACTGTCAAAAATTGGGGTGTATATGTATTTCCGGTATTTTCTAATGCCGAAACAAAACTTCTCAAGTGATTACGAGAGCCACATTGAAGACTTTCAAAAACCGAGATTAAAGCTGTATTCGAAGTGGCATTTATATAATCTTGAAGATCAACAATGTCCAAATCTTCAATGGTGGCACCTACCTCAAGTGCTTCTATTATATTCAGAGAACCCTTAGCGATAAATTCATCATATAACTTCTGAATTTCTTGGTTTGTAAATACCCCTTCAGGCTTAATAGCATAATCAATATCAAAGGCATCTAATAAATTGGCAACTGCGTTTAAATGTGACTGCTCACTGATTTGAATATTGGAAAATTGGTTGATACCCCATAATTCGTCCAAATAGATATATGTATCTCGAGCCAATTTTTCTTCCTCCAACATAAAAAGCAATGCCTCTTGATCTTCAAGGGAAATAGCTGTTAGAGCTGTGTTTTGTTGATTATCTAATGTTATGTCCGTTTCATTATTCTCACATGACATAAACCAACTTGCCGTAAAAAGTGTAATCACAGCTAATGAAATTCTTGTTTTAACTAAATTTTTCATAACCTTTATATTTAAATTCAGAACTAAGTTCTTCAAAAACAAAAAGGTACACAGTTACTTTAGTTACATAAACTGAGACTTACTTATGCTATAAATCACTTTAAACCACAAATATGTAGATGTGAAATTGAATTATTTTTTAGGAGATTTTACGAACATATTGAATAACAATCTGCCCATTAAGTCACCATATAATGTGCTGTTTAGGGGTTTAGAAGTAATTGCGCAAGTACCACTAATGCAACCAATTTCAGCGTAATAAATATACCCTTCTAGAGCGCTGATTACCACACCAATTGTGGTTAAATTGATTGCTTTTTTCGGCATTAATAATTTGCTTTTCGAGTTCCTCCGTGACCGCCAGCCACAATGAGCATTATTTTAATACTCAACCAAATGAACTTAAAAAATTGAATTATTGGGTTCATCATATAAAAGCGTTTCGATTTTGATATTCTCTGTGTCATTTCTTTTGGTTTTTAAGTTTTATTAATTCAAGTTTAAAAGATTGTACTTTAAAACTATTCAGGAATTAGCCACCAGAAAGGCTTCATTTTCGCCTTATAAATAAAAGCATAGTGTAGGGCTAATTTTAACCAATGACCAGCCAATCCAATTTCACCAAAGGTCTTGCTCAGTTTTCGCCCTTGGGTATCCGGATATTTATTATAATCGGGCACAATAGGATATGTTGTAATACTGATACCACTACCTTTGGTCATTCCGTATCCTGCCGATGCTATACATGCCGCACCCATGTTACCCATAGACCCTTTGTGATGTAAATTCTTTTTTCCATTGATTGCATCAATTATATTTTCGGCTACCAATTTAGCTGTAATACCAGATGGCATTCCAGTTCTTGGCGGAGAAGGTGAAATGGAAGTTCCGTTTTTGCTTACCCTAGGTTTAGAAATCGCATGGGGTGGAGCAAACGCAATACCTGGGGCGAAAATATTTTTATATGACGGATTTTGATAGGTCTCAGGCCAATCTTGCACACTCCATTCTTCATAAGGTTTTGGCGTATAATCGGCATCGACCAGCATAAAGCCTTTGAAGAGTTTTTCTGTGATGTCTTGATTGTTTTTATCAAATGCTTTAAAACCATGACCTGAAAATGCCGGAATAAGCATAGCGAAATCGTACGTTTCAGAATGGTATTCGCCATCTAGTGTTTCATAATGAGCTACACCATCTTCTATTTTATTAACGCCAGCACCAATAATCCATTTTATTCCACGGTCTTCGAAGACCATTTCAACCATTTCGCTAGATTTCATAATATTGTTCCCGTAACTGAGGAGCATTCCATCCATACCAAAATCACCCAATTCTGGCTCGTTGGCAATCCACACTATTTCTGCCTTATGACGTACATTATGTCGTCTCAATTCCTGCTCTACATTTAAAATGTATTCAAAAGCCGCCCCTTGGCATGTGGATTTCGCATGGCCTGTACCAATTAAAATTTTAGCCTTTTTGCCTTGTTTCATTTGTTGAATCAAATCATTCAAAGCACCCCAAGCGTGTTCGGCATGTGTATAAGTACAGACGGAATACGCGTTGTTCGTTCCAGGGTTTAGTCCCTCTGTCATGTCAAAAGCTAATTTTGGACCGGTAGCATTTATTAAATAATCGTATGTAACTTTTTCGGTTTGTCCCTTCTTTTCACCAACAACATATTCCACATTCACGAACGGTTTTTCGGTTTCATTATCTCCTTCGGGATGGAAAGTTGAAACCTTCGCCTGCTTATAGCCTATACCTTTTTTCTTGTACAAAGGTTGTAATGGAAATAGTATTTCTTCAGATTTCATTCTACCTATTCCCACCCAAATATTAGAAGGTATCCATTGATAGTTACTGTTCGGTGAAACAACTAATACCTCATGTTGTTTAGACAACTTTCTACGAAGGTGTGCTGCGGCCACATGACCAGAAATTCCTGCACCCAATATGACTATTTTTGACATTTTATTTTATTTTGATTCTAAATTAGCTTATGAGTATTTTTTACGGAATGATATATATCACTAGAAAAGTGATCGTTATTTTATTTTTGAAACCAATACTGCCCATTGCTTCTCAGAAATTGTTTTCTTTACAAGATTGCGGCAATTGGTTTTTTTCTCTAAAATTTGGGTTCGTATGCTGTTAATTTCCTCAAATTTGGTAAGTATACTTTCCTTGGAAGCCTCCTTTAATGATGTTTCATATATTTCCTTTTCCATAGCGATAATGGCGTTGGCCATTTCCATCATTTTTGGATGATTTTCGTCGCTCCAGCTATCAAGTATTTTTTTTTGAGAGGGGTTAATGCTCAATTCGGAAAAATTGGCATTGATAACACTCATATAATTGGGTACAGGGTTAACATGGGTTATAACATCCATCATTTTAGTTCGCTCTTTAAATGGATATTCTTTTTCATAAGCTGAAACCAAAGTTTGCCATTGTTGTGGCTCTAGATTGTCTAAAAGAAGCTGGCGACAATCTACTTTGGTTTGTGCAACCTCTATTCTCAAGATATTGATCTTTTGCGCTTGGTCTAATAGTTTTACCATATCCGACCCTTCCACAGAAAGTGTTTTCAACTCGATTTCCAAGTCGGCTATTTTTCTGTTTTTATCGGCAACTTTTGATTGGTTCTCTGTTCGCCACTCAGTAAAAAGTTGTAGTTGTGCGTCTGTAAGATTAAGTCCATTATTTTCAGCAAATACAATTTTCATGAAATTTGAACCTGGAAAATAATCTTCAATATTAAGTTCTTTGTTCTTATTTGTAATAGGTTCAAAGGCCTCTTTGTTTACTGTCGAATTTTCTTCGGTGCTACTAGATTGCTTTTGTTTACAAGAAATAATTAGACTAATGGTAAGAGTCAAAAAAAGTAGTTTCGTTGTTTTTATTATACTCATGGTTTCTAGGTTTTAATCAAAGTTCTTACTTACCTAGAACACCTACAGTTACTATTGTTACATAAACGATTTAGTTCATTTTTTATATAAATAAAAATTCTGATTGTTTGATTATTAGTTAGAATCGCCATATTTCAAAAAGGCTTTCTATAAATCGAAGTACCTTCAATAACTTGCTAACTAGTGTTATTGATTATTATCATATTTCAATTTGAATGAAACTTTTAATTTTGAAGAAATTATTTAAGAGAGTTGTGTAATGAGAGGAAATTCCAATACCCTGATCTATATTATTGCCGGCATTGTTCTGCTTCATTTTGTTGTTGGCTTCATTTGGCTTGTGTATAAGCTAAATAAGAAAAAAGAAAAAGAAGATTAATTTTTATAGACCTAATCTAAACCTTATTGATTATGTCATGTGGATGACTTAAAAGAGCAGTATACCATATATACTTTTCTTATTTATTCCCAACATTAACACGTGACTAATGGCAAATCAAGAGGTTTTTGAATTCCTTAGCTAGGGTTAAGTGGCTAATAACTGGTATCGTCTAATTGTACTTTTCCATTAAAAGTTTTATAAAGAAAAATAAGATAACCCGCTAATAATGGCGCACCTACAACAACCATGGTTAACATAATACCCAAAGATTTTTGAGAGGATGCTGCGTTATAAATGGTAACACTATGAGTTGGGTCTATAGTTGAGGGTAATAAAACAGGATATAACTGAAAGGCCACCAACATTAATAAAAACGCCATTGTCATAGATGAAAACAGTAATGCCTGAAAATACCTTTTCTTGGAGACTAATCTTGGAACATTGGCTACTGCTAAAAATGCCAAAATGGGTAAAACAAAAAACAACGGCTGTTCTTTAAATTTATCGGTAACACCGTGTATGAATATTAAGGTATACAAAGAAGTTATTGCGAAACTTGTAATAAAAAAAATCATTCCTTTTTTTAGTAAGAAGGTTAATCTGGCATGTAACCGTCCTTCCGTTTTTAAGAGTAGGAAAATAGCCCCTTGTGTCATAAACAACGAAAGTGTTGTAAAGCCGGTCATAATTGCATACGGACTTAGGAAAGAAAAGAATATGCCTCCTTTATAACTGAAGTTTTCACCTAATTCAAATCCTTGTAATATATTTCCTAGTACAACACCTAATAGAAAAGCTATTAAAACATTAGACACGAAATAAACAATATCCCATGTTTTTCGCCACCATAACATCTTTTCAGCACTTCTAAACTTAATTGCAGAAGAACGCAAGACCAACAAAAGTAAAAACAACATGAACGGAATATACATGGCAGATAGCATGGTGGCATACATTACCGGGAAACCTGCAAACAATGCCCCGCCACCTATAATAAGCCACACTTGGTTAGCATCCCATAACGGACCAATGGCATTGATGGCAATACGCCTGCTTAAATCTTTTTTGAAAAAAAGATGCCACGAACCTGCACCATAATCAAATCCTTCTAAAACTGCATAACCAGAAAATAATAATCCAACGACTAAATACCAAAGGGTAGGGTAATCTATACCTAAAAAAGTTTCCATAATTTGCGATTAAACGTGTTTTAAAAATTCATCAGGATTTTTAGCTTCATCGTACGGACCGTTCTTTATTTTTTTATTTACCGAATAAATAAACAATAGGAATAGTACGGCGTAAACGATTAAAAAGAGTATCAACGAAAATAGAATTTGGTTAGCCGATACTTCTTGCGAAAACCCTTCATCTGTTCTTAAATGTCCGTAAACAATCCATGGTTGTCTTCCCATTTCTGCAGCAAACCAGCCTACTTGATTTGCTATCTGCGGTAACAATACGGCGAACGCAAAAATATGTAAAAGCCATTTTTTATCGAATAAAGTACCTCGCCACCACAAAAAACTGGCATACAGCGTTAAGGCAATTAAAAACATTCCGATTGAAATCATTATATGATAAAACTGAAAGACAGCATTTACTTGACCTGGACGTTCATTTTCAGGAAAGGCATTTAAACCCGTAATAGGAGCCTCAAAATCTTGATGAACGAGAAACGATAAGCCACCAGGTAGCTTTATTCCTGTAACTTCTTGCGTTTCATTATCTACCCAACCAAATAAGTAAAGATCGGCAGGGGCAGATTTTTCGTAATGCCCTTCCATAGCAGCCAATTTTGCAGGTTGATTTACCGCAACACCATCAGCAGAACTGTGCCCTGAAAGTAGTTGAGTTAATGAAAAGATGGTTGCTACCGCAAGAGCAATTTTAAAAGCTTTTTTTGAGATTTCAACATATCTACCTTTCAATAAATAATATGCATGTACACTTAATACTAAGAAAGCACCTGCTAAAAGTGCTCCTTGCCACACATGAATAACCCTATCAACACTAGATGGATTAAATACCATTGCCCAAAAATCTGTTACTTCCGCTCTGGCATTAAAACCTTCGCCTACAATATGATAACCTGCAGGTGTTTGCTGCCAGCTATTCGCTACAACAATCCAAACTGCAGAAAACATTGAGCCCAAAAAAACCATTATAGTTGATAAGAAGTGAACCTTAGGCGATACGCGGTTCCACCCGAAAAGTAATATACCTAAAAAGGTACTTTCCAAACCAAAAGCAAACAAACCTTCGGCTGCTAAAGCGCTACCAAAAATATCGCCAACGTACCTTGAATAAACGGCCCAATTGGTACCAAATTCAAATTCCATAATAATACCGGTAGCAACACCAATACCAAAGGTTATAGCAAATATTTTTAACCAAAAACGGGTTAAGATTTCATATTTTTTATTTCCTGTTTTTAGGTATAAACCTTCCATTATTACCATAATAAGACCAATTCCGATACTTAACGGCGGATATATGTAGTGAAAGGCAATAGTAAAAGCGAATTGGATACGGGCAAGAATTTCTACATCCATAAGGCGAATTTTTTACAAAACTATTCAAATGCTTCTTTTAGCTAGGTAACATTGGTTACAAATAGATTAAAAGAAATCAAAAAATAAGTTTTAATTACTTAAGACAAACAGTGATTTATCAATAATCATTTTAAATTTTAGTGGAAAAAATAATTTGGATAAGTATGTTTTAATCAAAAAAAATCCCTGTAAATGGTATCAGCAAATTTCAGGGATTTAAGAATTTTTATATAAAATTAATCTTTGTAGGCAGAAAGCATCCATACCAATTTTTCTTGTTGTACGATATAATCGCTCATTAAGGAAACGGTTCCTTCATCCTCAGCCTCGGCAGCAATTTTAAGTGTCGCTCTTTCTTTTTTCAGTAGAATAGTTAAGCTTGCTAAAATATTATCTACAGCTTTATCTCCATCAACCACATTCTCAATGGCTTTAATTTCTGAGTTTTCTATATATTTTTCGAAGGTATGAATAGGGGTCTTGCTCAATGTTAAAACACGTTCTGCAATTTCATCGACCTTTAGCAATGCATCATTGTACAATTCCTCGAATTTAAGGTGTAGTTCAAAAAAGTTCTTTCCTTTAATATTCCAATGAAAACCTCTTAGATTCATATAGAACATTTGATAATTGGATAGCACATCATTTAAATGATCTGCGATTTCGTCTGAGCTTTTTTTGTTTAATCCGATGTTTGATAAACTTGTTTTTGTCATAGTTTCTGTATTTTAATAGTTGTATTAATAATAGATAATTGTTATTTATTTTTTAATTTTGAATAAATTTAATCTATAGCAATAGAATACATAGTAACTTAAGTTACATAAAGTTTTTTTTCACTTTTTTTAACAAATCACTAGTGGTTTAAACGACCCTTTTGTAAAATGTATTTAAATTATAATATTTCCATTATGTGACTAAAGTCACATTTTGAACCAGTTTAGGTTATTAATTTTACGTTGTGAAGTTGTCTAGTTTAACCATATCAATTTTGTTTGTGTTCATTTCTCTGGCGAGTAGTCTTAAGACAGCCAGTGTTATAAGTTATTATGCATTGTTTACCGATGATTTTGTAGAACGATTCTGTGAAAACACAGCTCGACCAGAAATGAAATGTGATGGTAAATGTGCTTTATCTAAAATGCTACTACAAGAAGCTGGGGATGAGAAAACACCAATTAATTATGATTGGCTGAAAAATGAAATCGTATTATTTGTAGGTCCACTAATATCTTTTGATTTTTTGCAGTTACCCCAAACAGAATTAAATGAACTACAGTATAGTGTTCTTTATGATTTTCACTTTTCAGAGCGCATAATTCATCCTCCCCAATTTTAGGAATTTTATTCTCCATTTAATGAAGCCAATACCATTTTTAGGGTGTTCGGCATATTCCTACACATAATTTAAACATTTACAAATGAACCTAAAATATTTTTGGGTACTCTCAGTATTACTATTGGGGAACCTAACAAACGCACAAAATTTAAAAGGACAAATTATATCAGAAATTAATAAAGAACCTTTGGCAGGGGCCCACATTCTAACCAAAAATGGAATGGCAACTTATTCTGATTCTGAAGGAAATTTCGAAATTAGAATTCTAGAAGAAGGTTCTGTTTTGATCATTTCCTTTATGGGGTACAAAACAATAGAACAAGAGGTGAGATTTAGTAACGAACGCTTGATAATTGCAATGCAAGAAGCACCAATAATTATCAACGGAATAATGGTTACTGGTAATTCGAAAACCGACCCAATACTTTTCTTAGAGACTAATGATTATGTCAAGAAAATAGTACAGCCCAGAAATGTCGCCGATCTATTTCAAGATATCAATGGTTTTTCTTTGATTAAAAGGGGAAACTATGCTATTGACCCCAGTTTTAGGGCCACACAATATGAGCAATTGAATGTTCAATTCGATGGTGGCACCAAAGCTATGAATGCTTGCCCCAATCGTATGGATCCCATTACTACACATGTTATTCCTGAAGAAATCGAAAAAATTGAAATCATAAAAGGACCTTACACTGTACGTTACGGTGCTACTTTTGGTGGTATTGTTAATATGGTAACCCAAAAACCAACAGCCGAAGATTACGGGCTTCATGGTAATATAAATGGTGGGTATGAAAGTAATGGCGGCTCTATTGTATCAATGGCGCGATTACAGCAGGCCACAGAGAAGTATGATATTGTCGGTAATGTTGGGTTTCGTGATTTTGGAAATTATAAGGATGGTGATGGCGTAGAAATTCCTTCCTCTTTTAGAAGCTTGGATTATGGAATTAAAGCTGGTGTCAATTTTAATGAAAACCAACGTCTGCAAGCGCATTGGAGGCAATCGTATGGTCGCGATGTTTTGCATGCAGGTTTACCTATGGATACTGAAGAGGATAACAGTAGTATTCTTTCCTTGGATTATAAATTAAAAGGATTAACCGGTTTGGTTGAAAATATAGATGCCAAAATCTATTACAGTTATGTTGACCATATCATGAGTAATAAAGACCGCCCAAGTTTTATGATGACTGACGCATTGTCTGAAATAGATGCTACCACAGCAGGAGGTAAGCTAGAATTGAAATTAAAGTCTAGTGAAAAAATGGCGCTTTACACAGGGGTTGATTTTTTAGCTATTGCTAGGGATGGAAATCGTACCAGGTTGGTTAAAAGAAATGCAATGGGAGTAGTATTGGCTACACCGGTTCAGTTTATAGATAAGGTTTGGCAAAATTCTTATATCAATGATTTAGGTGTGTTTGTAGAAAGCAAATATCCGTTAACTACAAAAACAATGGCTACGGTAGGCTTACGGTATGACAACGTTACATCTGAAATAAAAGACCCAGCGGATGATTTTGAAGCGTTATACTCAAATTTAGATAAGCGAACAGAGCATAATATTAGTGGTACTGCATCTATTAAATATGTGCTATCCAATCAATTTATTATGGAGGTTGCTTACGGTAGGGGAGTTCGTTCTGCCAATATGATAGAACGCGTAATAAATCATTTTACTGTTGGGCAAGATGCTTATGAATACATTGGTAATCCAAATTTAGATGCCGAGGTTAATAATCAATTTGAAATTGGATTTAAGGGAAGTTTACCATTGTCTGATACGAATACAGATAGGTTCAATTATAGTACTTCCTTCTACTATTCTTTATATGAGAATTATATAGTTGCGTTAATTGATGAAACTCAAACTAGAAAATATATGCCTATGCTTGAACCAGTTAACCCCAAAGTGTTTAAAAATTTAGATGGTGCCTATAAAACAGGTTTTGAAATCAGTGGAGGAATTGATTTTTGGGAGAATTTTAATTTTACGACTGCATTAGCCTATGTATACGCCAAGAATAAGGATTTAAATGAGTCTTTGCCTTTAGTACCGCCGCTAACTACTCGGTTTAAACTTCAATTTGAAAAGGAGAAATTTTGGGTAAATGCAAATTATACGATTACCTCTAAACAAGATGATATTGCAATCTCATTTGGTGAACAGAGTACCCCAGGCTATGAAGTTTTGGATCTTCGTTTGGGCATAGTACCTATTAAAAATGTGACGTTAGGTGTTGCAATGTTAAATGTCTTTGATAAAACGTATAACAATCATTTAAATTTTTCATTTAATAATCAGGCAGAATTTGGAACTGTACCCATTAATGATCCAGGCAGAAATGTAACTGCTTTTGCTCAGTTTAAGTTTTAAAATAGTAAGAAAATGGGGGCTAATAAAGGCCCCCATTATACTTTATTTCCCAAAAAACGTATAACCGAGGCTTCGCCGGTATGGTATATACCCTCATTAAGTTGTATCGTTTTTTTCTCAAGAATTTGGAATTCAAGTCCTCTGAATTCGTTTTTTATTTCTTCTGTAGAGAATAACATTTTTTCATTTTTAGGGCCACCAGAGGGTTTCCCCAACTGTTCTTTTGAGAATGCTTCAAAAATTACCTTACCGTTCGGTTTTACAAAATGGAGTAGATTTTTGTTCGCCATAACTCTTATTGTGCTTGGAAAATGAGCGTAACTTAAACCAAGTACATCAAACCTTTTGTCTGTTTCAAAGGTTAATACGTCTGCCACTTGGTAATCGAGATTCAATCCGTGACTTTCAGCTAATGTTTTTGCCTTTCGCATTGCAGATTCACTAAAATCAAATGCAGTCACCTCCCAACCCTCATTCAAGGCATATATGGCATTTCTACCCTCACCTTCGGCAGGTAGTAAAATAGAGCCTCTGGGCAATAGGTCTAATTGTTCTTTAAAAAAGATATTGGGAGATAAGCCATATGCGTAGGCTTCTTCATCATATCGATTATTCCAAAAGTCTTTCACCTCAATAGTTTTTAAGGTAATAGTGCATAACCTTTTAATTGATAATTGGTAAGCACCATCATTGCAGAAAGAGCTAATTCTGTATTTGGATCTAAGTCTTCTTTAGTGATTCCTCTTGCAGCAGTTGCCTGTGCACAAACATATAAATCAACGCCATACTCCTTTAAGAGTTTCAATAACTCGGTATTAGGGTTGGCTTTCTCGTATTTTTCTTGATATTTGGCATCATTCAAAGAAGCAAATGTAGCACCACCGTGTATGGCAGCAACAATGTGTACTTTGTCTTGCGGAATTCCACCAGAGCCCAGCATATTAATTACTCGGGCTATTTTCCAAAGACCAATATTTACTCCATCCATTTCGCGATCATCTTTTACATCAAAAACGAGATTATAGGTCAAATTTTTGTCTGGTTGTGTGGCTACTTCCTTGAACTCCTTTATTTTTCCATACCCATCAATAACTGGGGTTGTCCATTCTTGGGCAGTAGTAAAATGTGTTGTCATTAGTACAATTACGATTAATAGTGCTTTTTTCATGTGTTCGTAGAATTTAAAATAACTATTGTTTGGTTATGAAATTTGTGATGATTACTACTAATGTCCGTTATTTTTTATAGTAATAAAAGTAAGTAAGGTTTTTTAACGCAACTGTAACCTATGTTACTGTCATTATTAAATTGAATTTCTAGATTGGTTGCCTAATTTAGTAGTGCAAATTTATAAAAAGGTAGTAGTACAATAAGCATGGAAGAAATACGGACATTGGCGAAACAACTTTTTAAGCTATTTGCAGTGGTATTTGTCTTGGTTGGTATTGTCTTTATTTTGCTGTTAACTTATGAGCCAAAACCTGAAGCTTATGTCCCAATTGTAACTGAAGAAATAGCCGCTAAAGATATTTGGAAACCCAAGGATGCAATGGCAGAATTATCTAGCATGCCAGATAAGGTTAAAAAAGGGTATTACTTGATTTCAGAGACTTCTAAGTTTATGGGCCCGCATGCCGAGAACCCTGAAGACCGGTATAGCGGAAATAATTTAGCTTGTGCCAATTGTCACTTGCAGAAAGGGGCCCAAGCAGGTTCTGGTTCTTGGGTGGGTGTTATAGAGCGCTTTCCTCAATTTGGGGGTCGTGGTAATAAAGTAGGTACTATTGAAGACCGAATCAATGGCTGTATGGAACGTAGCATGAACGGAAAGGTGCTTCCTGTAGATTCTAATAAAATGGAGGCCATAGTAGCTTATATGAATTGGTTGGGAGAGGGCCTGCCTGAAAACCGGAAGGCGGAATTTAAAGGCTACCCTAAAATTAAGATTCCTGATGTAGCGGTCAATTTAGAAAAAGGTAAGCAGGTTTATAAAAAAGAATGTATAATCTGCCATGGGGAAAATGGAGAAGGAGTGCTCAACGCCGTAGATAGTAAAAGTTATACGTACCCACCATTATGGGGAGCCGATAGTTTTAATGATGGAGCAGGTATGCATCGGTTAATTACGTCTGCAGAGTTTATTAAAAGCAACATGCCTTATTTACAGGCCACTTGGGACAACCCTAAATTGACCGATGAAGAAGCTTTTCATGTAGCAGGATATATTAATAGTTTCCCTCGTCCGCATAAACTAAATACCGTGAAAGATTATCCCGATAAAAAACTAAAACCAGTTTCAACACCTTATGGTCCATGGTCCGATGATTTTTCACCTGAACAGCACAAATACGGTCCTTTTCCTCCAATTATGGAATATTACAAAAAGGAATACGGTATTACCAAAACGAAATAAGCGCATGCGATTAGTTTACATACTATTTATTATTCTGCCCTTATTTTCTGTTGCACAAGATGCTGTCGATATAAAGAAAAAAGGAATACTTTCTGGTCAATGGCGCACGTATTACATGATGACATCTAATAAAGATGACCTAAAGAATTTCAATGCCATGGCGACCGGTGGTAAATTAAAATATCAATATACACTGCTCAATAATTTAGAATTAGGAGCAGCTGTATATAATTCCACCAATTTTGGATTACAAGATTTAACCATCCCTGATGCTACAACAGGTAGATTGAGTAGGTATGAAGAAGGATTGTTCGATAGATTAGATTTGGAAAATGATGCTGTTTTTTTATTAGGTGAATTGTACGTGAAATATCAATTGGCTCAGCATTCATTTACCCTTGGGCGAATGAAAATAAATACGCCGCTTATAAATCCTGAAGATGGTAGAATGATACCGACCTTGGTACAAGGACTTTGGTATAATTATAAAAGACAAAAGACAGTTCTTCAACTTGGAATATTAAATGAAATAGCACCACGGTCTACCGGTAAATTTTATGGTATCGGTGAAAGTATAGGTACATATCCGGTGGGTAGAAATAAATATGGCAATGCCTCCCAATATACCGATAATACCGAATCTGGCTATGTTATATTGGCGAATGCCGATTTTGAGATAACTGAAAATTTGAATGTTAAGGTATGGAATCAGTATGTAGAAAATATTTTCAATTCATTCTATGTAAAACCTTCCTTAAAAATATCTGAATCTATACAATTAGAAGGGGAGTGGTTGCACCAGAATAAGGTTGGTGAAGGCGGAAGCAGTTTAGATTCCCTTCGTTATTTCAATCAAAATACAGCAGATGTCTTAGGATTAAAAATTGCTTATAAAAGTAAAGTTGGGTTAATGACCTTAGCCTATGAAAGAATATTGCCAAATGGTCAATTTTTGTCGCCACGGGAATGGGGAAGGGAAGACTTGTTCAGCTTTCAAAAAAGAGAGCGTAGCGAAGGCACAGCAGACAATCACGCTCTGGTTTTGAATTATAAAAATGAGTTCAATGTATTGAAAGAGAATCTTAATCTTACTTCAATTCTTAGTATTGGTAAGCATTGGAAACCAGAAGTAACCGATGCCTCGCTAAATAAATATGCCATGCCAGATTACACGCATATCAACTTAGATATATTCTTTAATATTAAAAAATTAAAAGGCTTAAAACCAGAGCTTTTACTTACCTCGAAAATAGGCAATGGTGATATTCCAGATAATCTTAATTTCTATTTTAATAAAGTAGATTTATTTCATGTAGATATAATACTCAACTATAACTTTTAAAAAGATTCAATAAAAAATCCCCATTTCAATGGGGATTTTTTATTGGAAATACATTAGACATTTTTGCCTTTCATCATCTTATTCCAATACAAATAAGGAAGGCCATATTTTTTAAGCATCCACAATCTCCAATGTTCTTTAGAAGAATCAAAGATTAGCATCTGCTTCAGTTTTGGGTCTGGCGTAAAATTATTATCGTAATCAAATTCTGCCAAAACCATTTTACCGTAATCAGTAACTAACGGACAAGAAGAATATCCGTTGTACGATTGAGTTCCCATTTTATGGGTGTTCATTAAACGGTCGATATTATCAACTACGATAGGTGCTTGCTTACGTATGGCAGCTCCTGTTTTGGCTGTTGGCAATGCGGATACATCTCCTAAGCCAAAAATATTTGGATACTTATTGTGTTGCATAGTTTGATGGTTTACATCTAACCAGCCCGCCTGGTTTACCAAAGTAGAGTCTTTTACAAATTTAGGGGCTACTGATGGTGGTGCGGTATGTAACATATCGTAATGAATGCCATAGCGGTTACCCTCAACAGTTACCTTTACATCTTTATAATTGTACTGAAACTTTTCGTCTAGTTTTAAATCATCTACCTTATCACTAGAAATTATTACGCAACCACCAGCCGTAATTTCTTTACCCATTTCATACCATGCAATTTGTTTCTCTCCATCTACAGCGACCAATTTATGGTGAAATCTTAGGTTGATATCTTTTCTGTCAACTACTTCCATTAAGGTTTTGGCAATTTCTTTTACCCCAAAAATAACCGTTCCTCCTGTGGCAAAAATAACATCTGTTTTTTTGCGTACACCACTTTTTCTAAAATGGCTTTCTGCTAAATACATTATTTTTTGTGGTGCTCCACCACATTTAATTGGTGTTGTAGGTTGTGTAAATAATGCTGTTCCTCCTTTAAAATTTTTGATAACATCCCAAGTATGCTTTGGGTCTGTATAATTACTACAAACAACACCTTTATCCATAGCTTCACCCAAGCCAGGTACTAAACTAAAATCATATGCCAAACCTGGTGCAACAACTAAATAATCGTAAGTAATATCTCCTTTAGATGCAGTATGAACAATATTGTTGTCGGGATCAAAACCTGTCGCTTTATCTTTTATCCAAGTAGCATTTTTAGGAATTACAGATGACATTGGTCTGGCAGTTTTTTCAAAATCATACGTGCCAGCACCTACTAAAGTCCATGCAGGTTGGTAATAATGAATATCTGCTGGTTCAATAATTGCTACGTCTTTTGCTTTCTTTTGAGTGAGAAGTTGGGCTGCTACCATAATACCAGCAGTACCACCTCCAATAACTATTACCTGATGATGTGAGCTCATTTTACAACTATTTTTTAGAATTCAATAAATATAATTGTTATAAGTTGCTAAATATGTAACAAAAGTTACACAGCGCTATAAAAAGGTATAGACCTAAATTCCAAAATTTGGAATTAGGTCTATATAATTTGAAAATTTAAAGTTGTTTATTTTTTTATTTTACAAGTGTTCATTCCGAACAAGGTATAAAGTGGGCAAAAGCTAATAAAGGTTGTTAGTATTAAAACACCTGCTATAGCTGCCATTACATAACCTAAAGTTCCGGTAACGGTATCTGTATAAAATGTAGTTAAAAGAGCTATGGCTATAAAGATTCTAATAAATCGATCTGTACTTCCCATGTTTTTTTTCATGATAATGATATTTAATTTAAAATCTAAAGCGCAGATTGTAATGATGGTTGTTTATTATAGACAAACAGGTAAGCGCTATAGTTTATGTTAAAATTATACTGCAAAGTAATATTAACCTATAAGCTAGCGTATGACATTTGTCATGTTTTAAACATGAGATTATGAAAATAAATTATGTAACAAGAGTTACAGATTTGCCGTTTTTTAAAAAGTATATTTACCAAAAGCGTAATACGAATGGAGGCATATTTAGATGCATTTTTAAATGCGATATCAGGAACGTTTAATTGGACTATAAAATCCATCATGTTTAATGTGCCTTGGTATCTCAATTATTTTTGGGGTTTAATCTTTATTTCATTGATAGTTTGGTTTTTAGAAATCGTTTTTCCATGGAGAAAGGAGCAGGGTGTTTTTAGAAAAGATTTTTGGTTAGATGGTTTTTACATGTTCTTCAACTTCTTTTTGTTTGCCATAGCTATAAGTGGTATTTATAAAATGCTAAATGTGCTTTTTACCGATTTGGGCATTACTGCGAACAGTTTGGCGCTTATAAATATATCTCAATGGCCAATGTGGGGTCAATTACTGTTATTTTTTGTTATTTTGGATTTTGTACAGTGGTTTACCCATATTTTACTTCATAAGTATGCTTTTCTATGGAATTTTCACAAAGTACACCACAGTGTTAAGGAAATGGGATTTGCAGCGCACCTCCGTTACCACTGGATGGAAAACATTTTCTATAAACCCTTAAAAACTTTTGGGGTTATGATTTTAGGTGGATTTGAACCAGAACAGGCCTATATCGTTCATTTTGCTGCAATTGCTATTGGGCATTTTAACCATTCGAATATTAAGATAACATGGGGACCTTTAAAGTATTTGTTTAATAATCCTGTTATGCATTTATACCATCATGCCTATGAGTTACCCGAAGGTACTTACGGAGTAAATTTCGGTATCAGTTTAAGTGTATGGGATTATATTTTTAAGACCAATTACATACCTGAAGATAGCGGAGATGTTAAGTTAGGTTACCCTGGGGATGAGAATTTGCCAAAAGACTTTTTTGGACAATTAGTACACGGTTTTAAACCAAAGAAGAAGAAATAAATTCACTTCTTCTTCTTCTTCTTCTTCTTCTTCTTTGGCTATTTTTTAAGTTTAATTAGATAATTTACCTGTAGCACAACTTACAAAAGATTTAGCTTTTGATAGTATGGAATTACCTTGATCAATACTCGGATACCCAATTGACTTTAATTTATTTTTTACGGTAGTAATATCTTCTTGATTTGATACATCAAATTGAACTGAAGACGATTCTACTGATACACTTACATTAGTTATTGTAAGTATTTCTTCTAATTTAGAGATAATCGTTTTGGCACAACCACCACAATTTAGATTTTGAATAGGAATTACTGATGTCATATTTTACTTATTTTGTTCGTCATTGAAAGTTATACTCCAAATACCTCTTACTTCATTTTCCTTATAGCCAATAGCTTTGTCATATGGGTATTTAGTATTTAATATAAGAGTAACTTTTGGGTCTATATTCATTATTGGTGTTCCATGGCAATTTAGGCACATGGTATTCGTAACAATAGGTGAATAAAAATGTGTCGTGCCATTTTCAGTAGTTAGAATAGGCTCATATGTCTCCTTATAGCTAACTTTCGCTTTAAAAAATTCAATATACTCAAGCTCTTTTCCATTAGCTTGGTTTTCAAGGTTTCTTGGTTTGTCAGTTACCCTTCTAATTTTAGCATTGTAAATAATTGCCATGCTATCGGTTAGTGGATAAGCTCTTTCATTGCAAAATTCTACTGCGGCTACCGCACCATTTTTCTGTATCGTTAACATTAGATTTTCACCTAAAACTTTCTTGGTGCTCTGAGCATATGACATACCTCTTTCCATTAGGTTTTGTTCACTCATTTTGAAATCGACTTGCATCTTTCTACCTTTTTGATGATATTTTTTTTCTCCGTGATTTTGTTCCCAATGTTTTTTGAACCAAGCAGGTTCTTCAATTTGGTATTCAAAAATATAATCTGAAATTTTACGTATCTCTGTTTCGTCATATGATTGAAATGGCATTAAACCAAAACGATTAAGAGCTCCATTCATTTTAACCTTTTCATTGGTAGGTTTTTCTACGAAGTTCCATATGGCATCTGAAAAAGACTCCTTTGTAGAGTGGTCTTTATTATATCGAGCTTTTATAGCGGTCATGGGCGGTGCCAATACATTATTTTCATTCGATTCAGGATTATGACATACATAGCATTTAGCCTCTAAAAGTTTTTTACCTTCATTAGCAGTTTCTTGAGTTTTAGAATCACTCTCATTTTCGGCGATTATCTTAAATTTACTATTAGGTGAATCTTTACAACTAACCATTAACATGACTGATAAAATAAGTAGTGCATTTTTCATATAATTAAGAGTTTAAAGATTTCCACATATATTAACTGCCAAATTTTTGAAAGAATGAATTCTCCATTTTCATTTGTTAGTACATAAAAGTTTTGCGATGATTAATTCCAGGACGAATACCCTCCTTTTAAATCATACACTTCAAGAAAGCCCATGTTTAATAATTTACGTGCAGCTTTTTGGCTTCTAGCTCCGGATCTGCAATACACATATATGGCCTTATTTCTATCTAACTTTTCAAAATAATTTTTAAAATTGTTAGGATTGAAAAAATCGATATTTATAGCATTTTTAATATGGCCGCTATTAAATTCAGATGCCGTTCTAACATCAATAGGTTTTACCTTGTTTGTAATAATGGCCGTTGCATACTCATTCTTTTTCAAAATAGTAATCTGGCCTAAAGTTTCTTTTTTCTTGCCAAAAATGGCGTCTAAAAATGACATAATTATTTCGTTTAAATTAATATTCAATACTAAAAGGAAACGGCCTTTTTCAAGACCGTTTCCTGAACCAACCAACCAATAAAAAATTTAATTAAGACTTTTCTTAGCTAGATACCAATCTACCTTTTCTAAGGTATCATCGGCAATTCGAGCATTTAGTTCGTCTAAAGTTTTAGGTGGAGAAACAATTACTTTGTCACCCTTTTTCCAATCTAAAGGCATCGCTACTTTATATTTGTCAGAAGTTTGTAAGGCTTCTAAGGCTCTTAAAATTTCATCCATATTCCGCCCTACATTTAAAGGGTAATACATAATTAGACGTATTTTTTTCTTAGGATCAATAAAGAATACAGCTCGTACAGCTGAAGTTTCACTTTCATTAGGCTGTAACATTCCGTATTTCTTGGAGACTTTCATATCTATATCTGCTATGATAGGAAAATCGAAATATACCCCTGTATTCTGGCGAACATTTTGAACCCAACCCAAATGTGCGTGAACGCTATCTATACTAAGACCCAATAATTCTGTATTAAGCGCATCAAATTCTGGTTTACGAACTGCAAATCCGCTCATTTCAGTAGTACATACAGGTGTGAAATCTGCTGGATGCGAAAACATTACAATCCATTTGTCTTTAGCGAAATCTGATAATTTAATTTTTCCTTTTGTAGTAACAGCTTCAAAATCTGGAGCGATATCTCCAATTCTTGGCATACTATTTACTTCAGTATTATTTATTGCTTCCATGTTCTTTTAATTTTAATTAAAGGTACTGTTACAGTGCAATAGCTACAGTAACTCTAGTTACATAGCGCTAAAAAAAAGAATAAAAAAAGAGAAATATTTTTCAGAAAAATACTCCTCTTTACATCAACCAACCTGCCGTTAGGCAGATTCAAAAACTAAATCAAGTTTTGTTCTTAAATGACTCAAATATCTATTTGTCAGTTTATTTATAACGTTGTTGGGCAAACATATTCGGATACAGGAATACCTGCTTCTTGTATAGACTTAAATCCACCTTTTACATCAATAAGGTTATGTATACCTCTACTTTTTAAAATTGAGGAAGCAATCATACTTCTATATCCACCGGCACAGTGAACATAAAATATTTTATTTTCAGGAAATTCTGCTAAATGGTCATTTAGAAAATCTAATGGTGTATTAACGGCTTCTAAAATATGTTCAGATAAATATTCAGATTCTTTACGTACATCGAACACAGGCGCTTTTTCAGTTTCAATTACTTCTTTAAGCTTATTAGCATCAACTTGACTAACGGTGTCATATTCCATCGCAGCTTTTTTCCATGCATCAAAACCTCCATCTAAATACCCTAAGGTGCCATCGAAACCAACTCTAGAGAGTCTAGTTACTGCTTCTTCCTCTAAACCAACTGGTGCAACTAATAAAATAGGTTGTTGCACATCAGCAATCAAAGCACCTACCCAAGGCGCAAAGCTACCATCGAGACCTATAAAAATAGAACGTGGTATGTGACCTGCTGCAAAATCATCTTGATTACGCACATCTAATACAATGGCTCCAGATTCATTTGCTGCAGCCTCAAAAGCCTTTGGGGAAAGTGCTCTTGTACCACGTTCCAATACTACTTTAATATCTTCGTAGCCTTCTTTGTTCATTTTTACATTCAATGGAAAATACTGAGGTGGTGGAAGCAGACCATCAATTACCTCGTTTATAAATTCCTCTTTGGTCATGTCTTTACGTAATGCATAATTCATTTTCTTTTGGTTACCCAAAGTATCGACCGTTTCTTTCATCATATTCTTACCACAGGCAGAACCCGCGCCATGAGCAGGGTATACAATTACATCATCTGCCAAGGGCATTATCTTTTCACGTAAACTATCGTATAAAAAACCAGCAAGGTCACGTTCGGTTAATTCACCCATTTTTTGAGCTAAATCTGGTCTACCAACATCTCCAAGAAACAAAGTATCGCCACTAAAAATGGCATAATCTTTACCTTTTTCATCTTTTAAAAGGTATGTAGTACTCTCCATAGTATGACCGGGGGTATGCAATGCAATAATGGTTACATCGCCCAACTTAAATTCTTGATTGTCCTTTGCTATGATAGCTTCGAAAGAAGGATTTGCTTTTGGACCATAAATAATATCTGCTCCAGTTTCTTTAGCCAAGGTTACGTGACCGCTGACAAAATCGGCATGAAAATGAGTTTCAAAAATATACTTGATTTTTGCATTATCAGATGTTGCTTTCTTTATGTAGGGTAGCACCTCTCGTAAGGGATCAATTATTGCAACCTCTCCGTTACTTTCAAGGTAATAAGCACCTTGAGCAAGACAGCCAGTATATATTTGTTCAACCTTCATAAGTTCATATTTAATATTCGGGTCAAAATTACACTAAGAAATTGTGTAGTACAGTAACTTAGGTTACACTAGTGTACGGTCATAAAAAAAGCCCCATCAAAAATGAGGCTTAATTTTACTACCTTAAAAAACTATAATAGGGTAGAGGGGCAAACATATTCCGATTTAGGGATTGATGTTTTCGAAATGTCTTCGAAGCCACCTCTAACATCTGTAAAATCTTGCCATCCTCTCTGTTTTAGAATAGAAGCGGCAATCATACTTCGATAACCACCTGCACAATGTAGAACAAATGGCTTATCTTTTGGAAATTGAGCCAAATGTTGATTTATTTCATTTAAGGGAACATTGATTGCCCCGATAGCATGTTCTGAATCGAACTCACTCTTTTTTCTTACATCAATTATTATAGGCTTTTTATTCTTATAAAGAGTTTCTAATTCAGAACCATCAATTCTATTGGTAACCTCAAAATCTTTTCCAGATTTTTCCCATGCATCAAATCCTCCTTTTAAAAAGCCTACTGTATTATCATAACCTACTCTCGATAATCTTGTAATAGCTTCCTTTTCCTTGTCCTCATAAGTAACTAAAAGTATTTCTTGTTTTATATCGGGTATCATTTCACCAACCCATTGGGCAAAACTACCTTTAAGCCCAATATTAATACTATTAGGAATAAACCCTTTTGAAAAGTCCTCTGCATCCCTGGTATCCAATACTAATGCACCTGTTTCATTGGCAACAGCTTCAAAAGCTTCTGGAGAATATGGTGTGGTAGCCCTATCCATAATTTTGTCTAAACTTTCATATCCCTTAATGTTCATAAGAACATTTTTAGGGAAATAACCCGGAGGTGCCGTAAGTCCTGTCAACAATTCTTTGATAAATTCTTCTTTGGTCATGTCTGGGCGTAAGGCATAATTCACCTTTTTTTGATGCCCTAAGGTATCCGTAGTTTCTTTACTCATCATTTTACCACAAGCAGAACCAGCACCATGATTAGGGTAAACAATTAAATCATCACTTAAAGGCATTATTCTATTTCGAAGGGAATCGAATAAATAACCTGCCAATTTTTTTTCGGTCAAATCAGCTACTACATGTTGTGCTAAATCTGGTCTGCCTACATCACCTATAAACAAAGTGTCACCGGTGATGATACCATGTTCATTACCTTTTTCATCTATTAAAAGATAGGTCGTACTTTCCATAGTATGACCAGGGGTATGAATTACTTTTACCTTATAATCACCTACTTCAAAAATTTGATTATCCTTTGCTGTGGTTGCCTCATAAGCAGGTTTCGCACCAGGGCCGAAAACTATTTCTGCACCAGCCTTTTTTTGTAAATCTAAATGACCACTAACAAAGTCGGCATGAAAATGCGTTTCAAAAACATATTTAATTTTAGCATTGTCCTTATTGGCGCGGTCTATATAAGGTTGTACCTCGCGTAATGGGTCAAACACTGCCGCCACTCCTTTACTTTCAATATAATAAGCGGCATGAGCCAAGCATCCAGTATATATTTGTTCTACTTTCATGATTATAAATTTTGATTAATACCCTAAAATTACTTTTTGTATATGAGCTGTACAGTGACTTTTGTCACATATGGAAAATTTTATTTAAAAAATTCCATGTAGAAAATAAAGGCGGACATTACTAGAATGAAATAGCCAAAACCCTTCTTTAGTTTTTTGCCATCTATGAAGTTGCTCAAGTAGCTACCAATAAAAATACCAATGAACGAAAGGCCTGTAAATAAGGCTAAAAAATTCCAGTCTACTTCCATAGTCATTGCATCTCCCAGAAAAAATCCCATTAAAGATTTAATTGCAATAATTACTAATGATGTACCTACAGCAACCTTCATTTCCACATTTGCCAATATAACCAAAGCGGGAATAATTAAAAATCCGCCACCAGCACCAATCATACCCGTTATACCACCAACAATCAATCCTTCTAATAAAATCAGGGGATAATTATAATCAACATCACCTGTTTTAATAACATTCTTGTCTTTTTTGAGCATAGAATACGCTGCAGGAATCATTAATACGGCGAACAGACCAAACATGGCCATTCTACGGGTAAATTGAAAATCTTCTACTTGAAACAATACGTCTGGCATTGCAGGTACTATATAATGTCTTACCACGGTAACACCTACTATAGCAGGAATACCAAAAACAAGTGCTGTTCGCCAATCTACAAATCCTTTAAGATGCTGCTTCCAGCCACCTACCAAGGCACTTGCGCCAACGATAAATAAAGAATATGCAGTTGCCGCTTTTTCATTGATTGAAAAAAGATATGCTAGAACGGGTACTGCTAAAATTGAACCTCCACCACCAATAAGGCCTAATGAAATACCTATTACTAAGGCGCTTAAATATCCAAAAACATGCAACATTTCCATAAGAGTATTTTATACCTCAAAAGTAAAGCGGTAGGAAAACGTGCGCAGTAACAATAGTTACAGAAGTACTATAAATCTAAAATTTTAATGTAATTACGATGAAGTTTTATTTTACCCATCTCTTCCAATTTTTTTAATAATCTAGAGATTACTACTCTAGAGCTATGAAGGTCATAGGCAATATCTTGGTGGGTACTATGAATAATATCATCATTTGTTACCCTAGCTTTTTCTTTTAAGTAGCCAATTAAACGTTCGTCCATTTTTTGGAAGGCAATACTGTCTAAAGTGCTCAATAATTCATTTAGACGAACATGGTAACTATTGAAGACAAAATTTCTCCAAGATTTATATTTAATTGTCCATTCCTCCATCTTTTGAATAGGTACCATAATAAGCTTGGCATCTGTCTCGGCAATGGCCCTAATTTCACTTTTGGTATCGCCCATACAACAAGCCATGGTCATTGAGCACGTATCACCTTTCTCTAGATAATACAATAGAAGTTCGTCGCCATCCTCATCCTCTCTAAGAATTTTAATAACACCAGATATTAATAATGGCATTCCTCTAAGGTAATCGCCGATTTCTATCAATTTATACCCTTCAGGTACCTCTTTAAAAGTGCCTACTTGAACAATTTCATTAATTAATTCCTCTTCAAATATATTCCCGTATTGCTCTTTTAAGTCTTGGATCATTCTTCTTTCAATTAACTTCCTGTACTATTTTCTTATCAAATTTTAAAAATATATTGTCCCAAATCGATTCGGAAACTACAGCTATCTAGGGCTTTACAAATATTAAACCAACGACGATTACGGCAAATATTGTCGAAACCTTAAGTTACAAACCGAATATCAACGTCAAAATATAAACAGCTACCGCAACTGCAATACCTACACTATAAGAAACATACATTGACCATTTATAAAAACTAGGTTCCATGCTATATTTTAAATCGCACTTTGGGCAACGTACTTTAACCTTGTTGAAATTACTTAATTTATAAGGATTTGCTTTTAAGATTTTTCCTTTATTACACCTTGGGTATTTAAAAAAAATGATACTGTAAATTTGGAGCCATTTGCTATCATGACCTAAAAATTTGGCAACAAATTTATTATATCAACCCTTTTTAAATGGTAACATTAGTTACATATCACCATCCGCTTGTGTCAATTTTATAAAGGAAATTTAAAACTAATCATAAAACCATGAACTGACATTAGTCATATTATTTACTGTTCCTGACGTGTAAGTTTGTAATTAAATCAATAGTTTATGTGTTCGCTTGTTCAAAAATATAATGTACCTGGTCCTCGGTATACTAGTTATCCAACAGTACCTTTTTGGGATATCAATACTTTCTCAGGAAAGAAATGGGAAGATTCTGTAAAGAAAAGCTTTCATGTAAGTAATTCAACTACAGGAATAAGTATATATATACATCTACCTTTTTGTGAGAGTATGTGTACGTTCTGCGGATGTCATAAACGAATTACAAAACGACATGATTTAGAATTTCCTTATATAAAATCGGTTTTAAAAGAGTGGAGTTTATATAGCGCTCTATTTTCCGAAAAACCGATAATTAAAGAATTACACTTAGGTGGTGGTACACCCACGTTTTTTACGCCAGAAAATTTAAAATTTTTAATTGATGGTATATTAAGAATTGCGAGCAAAGCAAATGATGCAGAATTTAGTTTTGAAGGGCACCCAAACAATACGACAAAAGAGCATTTACAAGCTTTATATGATGTTGGTTTCAGAAGAGTAAGCTATGGTGTGCAAGATTATAATGAAACGGTACAGAAGGCAATTAATAGAATTCAACCATTTGAAAACGTAAAGAATGTTACCGAGTGGGCACGGGAAATAGGGTATGATTCAGTTAGCCACGATATAATCTTCGGTCTACCACACCAGAAATTAGAACATGTAAAAAATACTATAGCAAAAACCAATGAGTTAAAGCCAGACCGTATAGCTTTTTACAGTTATGCGCACGTGCCATGGCTTGCAGGTAACGGACAAAGAGGTTACAAAGATACCGATTTGCCAGCTGCAGATGAGAAAAGAGCACAGTATGAAATTGGTAAAGAGCTATTGCTTAAAAACGGTTATCAAGAAATAGGTTTGGATCACTTTGCATTAGAGACAGATAGTCTTTATAAGGCTATGGAAAGTGGAGGTTTACATAGAAATTTCATGGGTTACACAAGCTCAAATACCCATCTAATGATTGGGTTAGGTGCTTCTAGTATAAGTGATAGTTGGTATGGTTTTGCGCAGAATGTAAAGAATGTTGAAGAATATCAAAATTTAGTAGAAAATGATATTATACCTCTTTATAGGGGACATATTTTAACAGAAGAAGATCAAATAATAAGAAGACATATCTTAAATTTAATGTGCAGATTTAAAACATCTTGGAGCGACTTCAAGTTGTACATTCCGGAGATGGATAGTATCCTTAAAAGACTGAGGGAGATGGAGCAAGATGGTATAGTTGAAATCACAAAGGGTAGTTTGCTTATTACTGAAAAGGGTAGACCCTTTGTACGAAATGTATGCATGGCTTTTGATTTACCTTTACAGAAGAAATCCCCTGATACCAAGCTATTTTCAATGACTGTCTAATTTTTACAAATATTGAAGGTCTTTATTTTATTAAATTTTAAATAAAATTATTATGAAAAAAATTATTGTACTTACAGACTTTTCAGAGCAATCTGGTTTTGCTTTAAAAGCTGCTGCAGATTTAGCTAAAAAACATAAAGTAGAGCTTCTTGTAGTTCACATGTTAGAACTTAATCAAGCGATGATCTCTTCGCCTGATGGAATGTATATAGAACAGACAGTCTTTCTAGTAAAATTGGCTGAGAAGAATTTAAAAGAATTCTTGAACAAACCATTTTTGGAAGGATTAACTGTTACTCCCGTTATTAAGCATTATAAAGTGTATAGTGAGCTTGATGCTATTGCAGAAGAGCATGATGCAGATTTAATTGTGATGGGTTCTAATGGCGCTAGTGGTCTTGAGGAAGTTTTAATTGGCTCTAATGCTGAGAAAGTAGTTCGAAATTCAACTACTCCTGTTTTGGTCATTAAAGGTCAAATTGCTGAATTCAATATAAACAGATTTGTATTTGCATGCGATTTCAATGATGACAATTTACCTGCTTTTCAAAAAGCAAGGGAATTTTCAGAATTGGTCAATGCCAAAATGGAACTAGTCTTTATAAATACGCCAAACGATGAATTTTTAAGTAATAGAGATGCGTATCAGAAAATAAATAAATTTTTAACGAAAGCGAACGCTGGTCAGCAAGTAGAAATTTATAATGATTATAGTGTAGAACAAGGCATACTCAATTATGGTAATACAATACTTGCAGATGCCATTGCCATGCCTACGCATGGTCGTAAAGGTCTTTCGCATTTGTTTAATGGTAGCATAGGGGAAGACGTTGTAAACCATTCTAGAATACCTGTAATTACATTTAAGATTTAGTAAATTTCAAAATTTCATATGATAAAATGAATAAACCCAAGGTGATTGCCTTGGGTTTATTCATTTTATCATATGGATAAATAAGTAGCTTATTTAAGGGGGTGTTATAGTGAGCTAAATCGGATGCTATTTTACTTAATAACTGTGCTGATTTTAGTTGTTTTCTTTATGAACTAAGAACTTTCATCATAAAAGCATATTGTTCGTGCATTTGAGGTTTCCCTTTTCGTTTACCACTTCGACCGAAAAAATAAAGAACAAACCACATGACTACTATTATAGACATTAAACCCAATTGTAAACTGTATGATTTGTTTAAACTTGCACTAGAATACGCCCAAATTCCTATAATGATGAACAACGTAGCGATAACAAAATGGACGAACATAAAGAAAGTCCATAAGGTAGGGTTTGGCCCAAATACTCCATAAACACGGCATTTAGAAGAATCTATTTCATCAATTTCTAAATGAAGTTGAGGTGACCAAAAATGATTGTTTTTAGCGTTAAGTTTAATAAAGACATGCTCATCTAACCGATTAACAAGAAAAGGGTCGTGTCTAGCAGTCTCAAACTTTTTTAATATATCTTCTTTAGTTTCGACCACATCTAACTGAAACCTTGGGCGAAGTATAATTTCGTTTGGTAACGGTTTCATAGAAAAATAATTTGATGGCCGTGGCCGTTAGTTATGGCATTCTATAGCACTTGAAGCTAATTCTGTAACAGGTTCGGGTGATATATAAGGTATGCCCAAACCAAGACCTCTTAATATAAAAAGTAATCCGATAACAACTACAAAAACAGGTATCGCCTTTTGTACTTTTTGACGAATACCACCTTTTAATAATCCACTAAAATAAATAGCGGTAGTCATTAGGGGTACAGTGCCCAATCCGAAAAGCATCATATAAAGGCTGCCTTGTAAAGCATTACCCATGGCAATGGCACCAAAAAGAGCCATATAGACCAGGCCACATGGTAAAAAACCGTTTAGGAAACCAATTGTTAAAAAGGTATCTGGTGATTTTTTCTTAAGTTCTTTGCCGAGTTGGTTTTTAACTTTTGAGATGACTTTATAGATAGGTTTTGATAGGTTGTATTTGTTGAATATTTTATAAGGAATCAAAACCACAAGAATCATTATGATACCAATAGCTATGGACAGTTTCTGTTGTGCTCCGAAAATGGAAAGTCCCTTTCCAAGAAATCCGAAAACGAGTCCGATGATACTATACGCCATCAGTCTGCCAAAATGATAAATGAATATTTGGCCGAACTTTTTATAGTTATTAGTTTGGTCTACCGGAAGCATAAAGGCTATAGGGCCGCACATACCTACGCAGTGCAAACTACCCATGAGACCCAATATGACGGCAGATAAAATCATATTCTTCTTAAAAGGTTATACTTTCTTTATGTAGAAATTCTTTTCCTTGGTGTTTCCAAGTAATCTTAATGTCCCAGCGACCTTCTAATAATTGATTATTGGGTATCAGCACATGAGAATCGGATAAGTTGATAGGTAAGATAAAATCTAAGCGCTTATTAGATGGCCTGTATAGCGACACTGTACCAGAAACCTTGGTATTATCATAACCATCAGGAAAAATTACCATCAATCCGTCAGTTTCTTTTTTAATCCGTATTTGTTCAAATGCGTTTATAGCATTTTGCTCAGCATCTATTTCTTTTTGAAAACCGAGTTCAGCCTTGTAATACTCTTCAGTAACCAAATCATGATTGGCATTATGGCTTGTAGTCATTCGTATCACGAAAAACAGAATGAAACTGATGAAAGCGACAAAAGCGATTATGATACCTGTACCCCAATTTATTTTCATGATCTTTTACCTAAATACTATTTATAACTTCGTGGTGCCAAGAAGCGCGCCGTTGTGGTTTCTATTAATTTGTCATTACTATAGACGCCAATTTTTAAGTTGTTCTTATCACCGCTTAATGCTGAAGCATTGATTTCAATAAACAATGTACCTTCTGCCAAGGCTTCTGGCTGAACATCAAAATTATCCGTTCGTACTAGTTTAATCTCTCCTTTAGGCGATATCAATTCGAAATGAACATTATCTACCGATTTGGTGGTTTTATTCAAGAGTTTGTAGGTGAATACATTACTGATAATGTTGCCTTCTTTATGTTCATAAAGCTGACCAGGTAACCTTAAAATATTTGCTTCAAGATCATTTCTTAAAAACATCATGCCAACAAGAACACCAGTTAAAATAACCAATACTGCAGTATATCCTTTTAAACGAGGAGTAAATTTGAACTTTTCTTTTTTTGTAATTTCATCTTCACTGGCATAACGAATCAGTCCCTTTGGGAGATCTACTTTATCCATAATGGAATCACACTCATCAATACAGGCAGTACAGTTTACACATTCTAGTTGAGTTCCGTTTCTAATATCTATGCCTGTAGGGCAAACATTCACACATTGAAAACAGTCAATACAATCGCCATGGCCTAAAGCCTCTCGGTCTTCATTTTTGCGCCATTTTTTTCTTCCATTTTCAGCTTCACCTCTTTTATAATCATAAGCAACTACAATAGATTTGTTATCAAGAAGTACACCTTGCATACGGCCATAAGGGCAGGCAATGATGCATACTTGCTCTCTAAACCAAGCAAAAATAAAATAAAAGACGGCCGTGAATATTAAGAGAGATACCATAGTACTCAGATGTTGCGAAGGACCATCGGTAACATATTGAATCAAGCGGTCACTACCGATTAAATAAGCCAGAAAAACATTGGCTATGATAAACGATATAATAAAAAAGATAATCCATTTTAGTACTCGTTTACGAATCTTTTCGGCATCCCACTCTTGTCTGTCTAGACGAATTTGGGCACCACGATCACCATCGATCCAATATTCAATTCTACGGAATACCATTTCCAAAAAAATGGTCTGAGGGCACATCCATCCGCAGAAAATACGTCCGAAGGCAACAGTAAAAAGAGCAATGAAAACCACCCCAATAATCATTGAAATAACGAAGAGGTGAAAGTCTTGTGGATAAAATGGAAAACCAAAGATGTTGAAACGTCTTTCTAGTACATTAAACATTAAAAACTGGTTGCCGTTAATCTTTACAAAAGGAGACGCAATCAAGAAGGTAAGAAGAACGTAACTTACGTATTTACGATACTCATAAAGTTTGCCACTGGGCTTTTTAGGGAAGACCCACGCTCGTTTTCCATCTTCTTTAATGGTACCAATTGAATCCCTGAAATTATCTTGATCTTGTGCCATTTTATTTTTCTTTGTTGGCTTGCGAAGCGTTAAGACCTCGTTTTATTCAGTTCATTGTAACCGACGTAGAGTCTATTACCTGTTCGGTATTAGTTTCTTGCTCAGGAGTAACTGGTTCAGCCGCATTCGGATCTACCCAAATATCACCTTCAGCAGCTTTAGGGTTCGCAGCAGTAGTACCTTCAAAAGTTAATACATAGCTGGCTACCTGTGCAATTTCTACTGGTTTTAAGTTCTGTTTCCAAGCAATCATACCTTTACCATCACGACCACCTTCTGAAATCGTATGGAAAACATTTTTAATGCCACCACCTAAAATCCAGTTTTGGTCGGTTAAATTAGGTCCGATACCACCACCGCCATCTGCCATATGGCAAGCAACGCAATTTCCTTCAAAAATGGCTTTACCCGCATTTAAATCAGAAGCATCTGTTAAAAGTTCTACTGTGTTCGCATCAACAAGCCCCTTAGCGGTCTTTTTATATTCCTCGATTTCTAATTGTGCAGTTGCAACTTCTTGTGCGTATTCCTCATCTTGTGTGTAGTCGTTAAAAATGTGAAAACGTGCTAAATAAACTACAGCAAATACTATTGAGGCATAGAACAGATATACCCACCATGGTGGTAACTTATTATCTAGTTCACGTATACCATCATAGTTGTGGTCAAGAATAATCTCAACCTCTTCCTCCATAGACTTGGAGCCAAGCATTTTATTGTAAAGATTTTTACCCCAAGTCCATTCCCATTTTTCTTCTTTAGTAGCTAAATAACGAGCTTTTGCTTCATCATCAAGTGTATGGAATAATACGTTTTCAATTGCCTGAACTATAAATGCTATTGCTATTAATATTAGCAGAACAAGTGCCATAAAGGCAAACATTATTAATGGATAGGCGAGAAAAGCGGGTTTATCGCCACCATCAACAGAAAATTCCATGATTATAATGACCAGAAAGAAAGCCACTGTTATTCTAAACCACCAAGCTGTATTGTTTTTCATAATTAATCGTATTGTTGGTTATCGTCTTCTTCTAAGGGTAATTCGCTAACTTCTTTAATGTATGATTTTGAGGCAGTTAAAACCCACCAAAATAACAATGTGAAAAACACAAAGAAGATAAGTAATGATATCATGGGGTAGGTTGCTACACCATCAATAGTTTCCATGTAACCTTTTACAAATTTGAACATGATTTTTATTTTTCAGATAATAATTCGCCTGTTTCCTTTACCTTAATGTCTGTTCCCAATCGTTGCAGATATGCAATTAAAGAAACAATTTCTCGGTCTCTCATTTCTATAAACTCCTCACCGTTTTCAGCAGCATAGGTTTTATCGGCCTCATAGTTTTTAGCAAAATCGGGATCTGTATATAAGTTTTTCTCTATTTTTTCAGCCTGAGCATCCATAAGAGCAACGGCATTTGCAATCTCCTCATCGGTATAGGGGACACCTAATGTTACCATAGCTTCCATCTTAGCTTGTATATCGCTACGGTCATGCTTGTTACGTACCATCCAAGAATATGAAGGCATGATAGATCCAGATGATGTACTCTGTGGGTCATACATATGGTTCAAGTGCCAGTTATCAGAATATTTACCACCGATTCTTAGTAAATCTGGTCCTGTACGCTTACTACCCCAAAGGAATGGATGATCATACACGAATTCGCCAGCTTTGGCATATTCACCATAACGTTCTACTTCACTTCTAAATGGTCGTACCATTTGAGAGTGACAGCTTACACAACCCTCACGAATGTAAAGGTCACGACCTTCTAATTCTAGTGGTGTATATGGTTTTACACTAGTAATAGTGGGAATGTTCGATTTCACTAAAATCGTTGGTACAATTTGTATGATACCACCAATCAAAATAGCTACAGTAGCTAAAATGGTCAATTGAATAGGCTTACGCTCTAACCAAGTATGGAAAGTTTCACCTGCTGTTCTGTGTTTTGAAACACGGGTAAGTGCAGCAGCTTCTGCCAATTCATCTTCTATTGTACTACCAGAGCGTATTGTACGAACTACGTTGTAGATCATAACCATGGCACCAACAATGTAAAGGCTACCACCAATGGCGCGCATCCAATACATAGGCATTATTTCGTGTACGGTTTCTAAGAAGTTACCATAAACCAAAGTACCATCAGGATTAAAATCTTTCCACATTAAAGCTTGGGTAAATCCAGCTACGTACATTGGTAGGGTATATAGAATGATACCCAAAGTACCTATCCAAAAGTGGAAGTTTGCTAAACTGGTCGAGAACAGTCTGTTCTTGGTCATTTTAGGTACCAACCAGTAAATCATACCAAAGGTTAAGAAACCATTCCAAGCCAATGCGCCAACGTGTACGTGTGCAATAATCCAATCACTAAAGTGGGCAATGGCATTTACATTTTTAAGAGAAAGTAACGGCCCTTCAAATGTTGCCATACCATAACCGGTAATTGCAACAACCATAAATTTTAAAACCGGGTCAGTACGTACTTTATCCCAAGCACCTCTTAATGTTAATAGTCCGTTTATCATACCACCCCAAGAAGGAGCTAAAAGCATAATAGAAAAGGCTACACCTAAGTTTTGAGCCCAATCAGGTAAAGCAGAATATAATAAGTGGTGAGGCCCTGCCCATATATAAATGAAAATCAAAGACCAGAAATGCACAATTGAAAGTCTGTACGAATAGATCGGTCTGTTTGCCGCTTTTGGTACAAAATAATACATTAGACCTAAGAACGGTGTAGTTAAGAAAAATGCCACCGCATTATGCCCGTACCACCATTGTACTAAAGCATCTTGAACGCCTGCGTAAACCGAGTAACTTTTTAATGCACTAACAGGTAATTCTAAACTATTAAATATGTGAAGTACGGCAACAGTTACGAAAGTCGCAAGATAAAACCAGATAGCAACATAAAGGTGTCGTTGTCTTCTTTTTATCATGGTGCCAATAAGGTTGACGCCAAAGGCGACCCAAACTACAGCAATGGCTATATCTATTGGCCATTCAAGTTCAGCATATTCTTTGGAACTTGTGTACCCTAATGGTAAGGTAATTGCCGCTGCGACAATAATCGCTTGCCAACCCCAGAAATTGAACTTACTTAGAAAATCACTATACATACGTGCCTTTAGCAGACGTTGTGTAGAGTAGTAGACCCCTGCGTAAATAGCATTTCCTACGAATGCAAAAATTACCGCGTTTGTATGTAACGGGCGCAAACGACCAAAGCTTAACCACGAAATACCATCGGTTAAGTTGGGAAACATGAACATAAAGGCTAGTAATAAGCCTACAGACATACCTACTATACCCCAGAACATGGTCGCGTAGAGGAAATTTTTCACGATTTTGTTATCGTAATAAAACTGCTGTACTTCCATAATTATACTTGTTTATTTAGTTGGTTTTTTTCTTTTAACTCTTTAGTGCTACTCTTGTTAGTTGTCACCAGTTCATCTTCAAATAGCATACGTACAGACGGTGTGTAAGAATCATCGTATTGACCGCTCTTCACAGAAACGATGAAAGCAATGAAAAATATGACCGCAACAAAAATACTAATGGCCAATAACACATAAATTACACTCATGCTAAATTGAATTAAGCTGTAAATTTAAGAGGGTTGAATACCCTAAAAAATGACAAATGTCATACTTTAACTTTTTCTTTTAATATTGTAAAAAGAGCGGCAATAATTATCAAATTCTTACCTATATACTGCCCTAATAATGTGGGTGTTAAAATAGTTGTGGTGAAAGATTCTTCTGTGAAAAAGAATAATGGGAAAAAGGTGAAAATAATATGCACTATGGCAATTTTCACTATTTGCTTGTGATAAAAATTAAAAGTAAGACAAAGTCCGATTACAACTTCTACAAAAGCTAAAATTAAAATTGATATGGAAGAGGGTATAATGCCGAAGGTTAATAATTGTATGGTTCGCTTAGCTAAATCTTCAGCTGGACTTAGTTCTGGGAAGAATTTTAAAGCTCCAAACCATAGATAAATTATACCTATTGCAATAGAAAGTAAGGTGTTATCATTCCGATTGGTTATCCTAAAACTTTTAAAATTCATTGTTTATTGAAGTTTTCTACCAATGAGGTTGGTCATAATTGTTGTGAAAATAACGATACTAATTGAGCTAAGCGGCATTAAAATAGCAGCTATCACAGGTTCTAATTGTCCGGTAATAGCAAAATATAAACCAACACAATTATAAAGTAATGATAAAATGAAGCTCATTTTAATAATTCGTACCGCCTTTTTTGAAGCAATAATATAGGAGTAAAGCTGCTGAAACTTAGAAGCATCAAGAATGGCATCACAAGCAGGGGAGAACACATTAATATTCTCTGAAATGGCAATACCAACTTCACTTTGGGCAAGTGCACCAGCATCATTTAATCCATCACCGACCATCAATACTTTTTTGCCTTGTTCTTGTAATGATTTTATGAATTTTAATTTGGTTTCGGGTTTCTGGTTAAAGTATAGCGGAGTCAATTTGGGTAATAGGCTTTCTAAACGTTCTTTTTCCCCTTCGTTGTCGCCAGATAAAATAGCTAGGCTCAGCGTTTCAGACATTTGGCTAAAAACAAAGGACACCCCTTCGCGATATTGATTTTGGAATACATATCTACCTTTGTAGGTATTGTTTGAGCTAATATAAATAGAGGTATCTAGCTGGTCTTTAGTTTTGGCTTTACCAACAAAATTGGCAGAACCTATTTTCATATTTATGTTGTCTTTTGAGCTTACTAATCCTTTGCCAATATGCTCCTCGTACTCGTCTAAGGTTATGATATTCTGTTCTTTAAGTAGATCATATAAAGATCTACTTAAAGGGTGGTTAGAAGCTCTGATGGTATTTTTTAAAATTGATTCTTCTTCGGCAGTTAAGGGCATACCTTCATAATGTGCGGTACTTTTTTGGGTAGTTGTTATCGTGCCTGTTTTATCAAAAATTGCTGTATCGATTTTGGCCAATTGTTCTATAGTCTGAGTGTTCTTTATGTAGAATTTTTTCTTACCAAAAATGCGCAACATATTACCTAGTGTAAATGGTGAGGCTAGCGCAATAGCGCAAGGGCATGCAATTATAAGAACTGCTGTAAAAACATTCATTGCCTTAGATGGGTCGTAAAACAACCAAAATGTAGTTGCAACAAAGGCAATTGAAAGTACCGAAATGGTAAATCGTTTACCAATACTATCGGTTAGGTTTTGAAAAGAAGTTGCCTTATCCGTTTTGAAAATGGAGTTACCCCATAACTGTGTTAGGTAACTTTGAGAAACAGATTTAAGGGCAATCATTTCAATGACACCATTTAATTGTTTTCCCCCTGCGAATATGAGTTCACCAGTTTCCTTATGGACAGGCTCAGATTCACCAGATACAAAACTATAATCGATTTGTGCAATACCATAAACCAAAGTTCCATCAACAGGTATCATCTCTTCATTACGAATCAATATTCTATCTCCTTTTTCAATTTTTTGAACAGGTACTGTTTCTTCTTTACCATTCGCGTTTAGTTTTGTAATCGCTATTGGAAAGTATGATTTGTAATCTCGTTCGAAAGAGAGAAAACTATAGGTTCTTTGTTGAAAAAATTTACCTAATAATAGAAAGAACACCAGTCCAGTAAGCGAATCAAAAAAACCGCTACCTAAATGAAAAGCTATTTCAAAAGTACTTCGTAAGAATAAAACCAATATACCTAGTGCAATAGGTACATCAATATTTAAAAGTTTTGCCCTTAGCCCTTTATATGCCGATATGAAATAATCCCATCCTGCATAGAATACAACGGGTAACGAGAATATGAACATTAACCAACGAAAAATATGTTGGTATTTGTTGAGCCAAAATTCACCTCCGGTAGCAGCACTAGAACCTAAATCAAAATAATCTGGAAATGAAAGAAACATAACATTGCCAAAAGCAAATCCTGCAACACCTAACTTGTAAATTAAGCTTCTGTCTATTCCCTTTTTTTTGCCTTCAAAATCATCTAAAGAAATGTAAGGTTCATACCCAATATTGGCCAATAACAAAACCAAATTCTTTAAACTGAACTCATCAAGGCGATAGGTAATTCGAATCATCTTTTTAGGGAAATCGACTTGAGAGTTGGTTACATGAGGGTTTAATTTATTAAGGTTCTCTAAAATCCATATACAAGAACTACAATGAATATTAGGTATATACAGGTTGATGATTTGAATAGAACCATCATTGAATTCAGTTAATTTTTCTATGATTTCAGCATTATCAAGAAAATCATATTTTCCTTTAATTGATTTAGGGGTAGAACCTGCCGCTGCCTGTATTTCGTAATAATGAGATAAATCGTTGCTTGCAAAAATTTCATATACCGTCTTACAACCTGTACAACAGAATAATTTTTCATCAAAGTTAATAGATTGCCTATCACAAGAATCTCCACAATGATAGCATTTAGAATCGTGCATATTTTTAAGCTTGGGCCTTTAGCAAAGGTGAGTACCAATGATATGAAAAAACATGATAATTATCAGTTTTTACAATTCTTAGCTTAAGTAATTTTGCGGTGTTAGGTATAAAGAAAATCGCCATGGAAAGTAAGTGTGAAAATTGTATTGTTCGGCAGTTTAATTCGCTCCGTGCATTAAGCAAAGAAGAGTTGAAAAAAGTTTCTGATTCTAAGATATCTAAAAAAATCAAGAAAGGTGATTCTTTATTTGTAGAGGGGCAGAAACTTGATGGCGTATATTGTGTTAGGGACGGAGTCTCAAAATTATCAAAATTAAGTAGTAACGGAAAGGAACAAATAGTAAAGTTGACCAATAAGGGTGAAGTAATGGGGCAACGTTCTGTTGTTGCTGAAGATTTTACCAATTTAAGCGCTACGGCCATAAATGATATGGAAGTATGTTTTATACCTAAAGAAATAATTTCCAATACGCTAAATACAAATCCTAATTTTTCTCTTGAAGTATTACGCCATATGGCGCATGATTTAAAAGAGGCCGACGATGTTATTGTAAACATGTCTCAGAAGACGGTAAAACAGCGTTTGGCAGAGGCATTTGTATATTTAAAGAAAAACTACGGTGAAGATGAAGATGGCTTTTTGGTGTTGACTTTAAGTAGGGACGATTATGCAAATATTGTAGGTGCCGCTACAGAATCTTTAATTCGTATGATTTCTGAATTTAAGAAGAAGGGACTTATAAAAACATCAGGTAAGAAAATTGGAGTAGTAGAAGAGCAAACATTACAAGAAATGGCCGACGGTTTTTAAATAAATTTCTATTCTGATAAATGTCATAGTTTCAAACCAGTAGTACACCTAATTTTATCATCAAACGACCTGTAACATTTATATGAAAAATATACTTGTACCTACCGATTTTTCAACATCTGCGTATAATGCGGTCAAATTTGCTTTACATCTTTTTGAGGCTAGTCCATGCGTTTTTTACTTTTTAAATACCTACACGCCAGAATTACATAGTAATCGTTTAATGGCTGGTAGTGTTACAGGTTTTTCACAAAACTGTAGGGCAGCGGTATCTTCAGAAAAAGGGTTGAAAGATGTAGTTAGAAGAGTAAAGAAAGAATTTAAAAATCCACTTCATAGTTATAAAACAATTTCCTCTTTTTCACTATTAAAAGATGAGGTTAAAGAAACGATTGTTCAGCATGATATTGACTTTGTAATTATGGGTGCCATTGGTTCTTCTGATAATGAAACTATATACTTGGGTAGAAATACAGTTAGAATATTAAATGCCGTAAATAACTGTCCGGTATTTGCAATACCCTATAATTTTGAATTTACGAAGCTTTTAAATATTGCTTTTGTGTCAGATTCCAATCATTTTTTTAATAGTGATGAATTAGACCCGATTTTAACTTTGGCTAAAATTTTTAATAGCTCAGTTTGCATGGTCACTCTTCAGCAAGAAAAAGGTCAATTACTTGAACTACAGAAACTAAATCATGAATTGTTTGAGAGAAAGTTAGAAACTGTTCCGCATACTTTTCATCAAATAACCATAGATGCCAGTTTATCGTTATCATTAGAGCATTTTATTGATAAGGCTAAATGTCAATTGATGGTCATGTCTAATAGTGCCAATAGTTACATGAAGAATTTATGTAGCAATTTTGTAGTGGAGCGTTCAAAATTCTCTTTGCGGGTTCCGATTGTGCTGATTCAAGGTGCGGAAAATAGTGTAACTGTAGGTCAATAATTTAGAGATATAAAAGCTTTAAAATTAACTTTTACTTGTCAATTTATAGAACAATCATTATGATGTTTTTTGATTTTACTTCATCCTTATTATTATTACATCACTTAATTATAAATATCTTTAACGCTTAAGAAGCATAAATATTAATATAGAACATTTATAAAGTGAGCGCGGTAAACGAAAAAAAAGTAGCAGCATTAGAAGCTGTAAAGTATATTAAAGACGGAATGGCAGTTGGTCTAGGAACAGGGTCTACCGCCTTTTTTATGATAGAGGTCATTGGTGAAATGGTGCGTAATGGATTAAAGATTAGAGCGGTCGCAACCTCTAATGAAACAGAAAAATTGGCAAAGAAGTTAGGTATTAGTGTGATTACCCTAGCAGAAGCGAAAAGGTTAGACGTTACTATTGATGGGGCAGATGAGGTCGACGGTCAATTTCAATTAATTAAAGGTGGAGGCGGAGCCTTGCTACGTGAAAAGATAGTGGCCCATAATTCTGACTTCAATATTATAATTGCCGATTCTTCAAAACAAGTTTCAAGACTAGGGAAGTTTAAATTGCCTATAGAAACAATACCTTTTGCTACGCAACTTATTATAAAAGAACTTGAAGAAATGAATCTTCATACGGTTCAGAGAATGCTAGGGGCTGATGATTACAAAACCGATGAAAATAATGATATCGTAGATATTGATATTTGGAAAACAGATATTAAACTGACCGATTTAGAGCATCAGCTTAAAAGTATACCAGGCATTGTTGAAACAGGATTGTTTTTAACATCTACCGATTTGGTGATTATTGGTAAAGGAGCACAAGCAATAATAGAGAAAAAATAAACTATGCAAGACGAAAAACATTATGGTATTAGAAGCGGTTGGTTAAGGGCAGCTGTTCTTGGAGCAAATGATGGTATTTTGTCTACTGCTAGTTTGGTCATAGGTGTTGCTGCGGCAAGTACCACACGAGAACCGATTATTTTAGCGGGTGTTGCAGGTTTGGTGGCAGGCGCATTATCAATGGCTGCAGGCGAATATGTATCTGTTAGTTCACAGGCCGATTTAGAAAATGCAGATTTGGCTAGAGAGCGCATAGAGCTTGAAGAAATGCCAGAAGAAGAACTGTTGGAACTTGCGCAGATTTATAAAGAACGTGGGTTAGATTCTAATTTAGCATTACAGGTTGCCAAGCAATTAACTGAGCATAATGCTTTAGAAGCCCATGCACGAGATGAATTAGGAATCAATGACATTACCCAAGCAAAACCATTAGTAGCTGCATTATCATCAGGTGCATCTTTCATTTTTGGAGGGTTATTGCCAGTTTTGGTAGCCTATTTTGGTTCGCTTGAGTACATGGAATATGTACAATATATTTTCGCTGTTGTGTTCTTGGCGTTATTAGGAGCAATAGCAGCTAAAGCTGGTGGGTCTAATATTTGGAAAGCTATTTTAAGAATTAGTTTTTGGGGTACCGTAGCCATGGCAATTACTGCCTTAATTGGTCATTTGTTTGAAGTAAGTGTAGCTTAGTGTAAACTTATTCTTTGCTTTCTACGGGAGAAATAATGGTTTCAAATTCTCTCATAGTGGCTTCGCCGTTTAAAACTTGCTCTAAAAATTCACTTATCAATTCTGGAAAATCAAATCCGAGAGAAGCCCATTCGTGTCCGCCTTCCGTATCATGATACACTTTGTAATTTCCATCCAAATCAGATAAACGTTCAGTAATCGATTTAGGTCCGTTTAAATTCAAATATCCAACGTCGGTAGTAGCACAATTACGATGCGCACTAGTACCGTAAGGTACAACTGTGTCTTTCATGCCATGAAAAAAAAGCAAAGGAACCTTGTTGCCGGCATAAATATTGTTTTCATCAACGACTGCGCCAGATAAACTTATGGCTCCCAGTATGGTTGTATCTGGGTAAGGTAGGTCTTTAAAACGATAATCGTATCGCATAAAAAGAAAGTTCAATACCGTTTCAGCTCCGGCGCTGCTTCCAATCAAGAAAATTTTAGAAGAATCTACCCGAAAAGGTTTAGCACTCTTAGTTAGATAATTTATCGCTTTAGAAAGGTCGGCAACAGCTTCAGTATAGGTATTCATTTTTATAGACGTAGCACAATCACAACCAAAAGATTTTCCTTTCCGCGATAGCCTATAATCTATAGAGGCAACATTAAAGCCTAATCTTGCCAAGTATTTACTTAAACCCTTTTCATCACCACCGTTACGTTGCCCTGCTGTAAAACCACCACCGTGAACCAATATTATGGTCGGTTTCATTTTAAATGTATCGGTTGGTATTGTGTAGTAGTCAAGTAGCAGTGTATCTGCGTAATTATAGGTTTTTATTTGAACGTTTACCTTCTTAGAATCGATTGTTTGCCCTATGATTGAATTCATAGAAAGGAAGAAGCCAACTAAAAGGAGGTATTTGTAAAATTCAATTGATAGGGTTTTCAAATTCATATGGGATAATTGAGCTGTTACTAACTACATCAGCAGTAAACAGAATAGGATAAAAACGTTATAAATCGAATTATAAATGAGAATCTAATTTCATTGGTAAAGCATCACTTATAAATTGTCGTTATAGTTTCGAATGCTAAAAACAGGCAAATGTAGTCTGTAAGTCATTAAAATCTAGTAATTAATAAAATAATAGATGGGTTTGGGTATAAATGCTGTCTTCGAAAACCCTTTCGAAAGTTTTGATATTATAATCTATAGGAGTACTTGAGCTTAGCACGTGAACGCTATAGAATTATGTTGCTCCAATAATTTTAATTAGCGCTTGATATAAAGTATCTTTGAGGAGATTTTAGTAGTTTTAAAGCAAACACAAACCTTAAAAATAATATTACAATAAATGAATAAGGAACTAGATCAATTAGCAGCTGATAATATAAGGGCATTAGCAGTAGCCATGGTGGAAAAGGCAAATTCTGGACACCCAGGCGGACCTATGGGAGGCGCAGACTACATGCACATTTTATACTCTGAATTTTTCAACTACGATCCTTCAGATATGCAGTGGCCATTTCGTGACCGTTTTTTCATGGATGCAGGGCACTTATCAACTTTAATGTATGCTCAGTATTATCTATTGGGTAATTACGAAAAAAATGATGTCGCTAATTTCAGACAATGGGGTTCAGTAACTCCTGGTCACCCAGAAGTTGATGTGGCAAGAGGAATTGAAAATACATCAGGACCATTAGGTCAAGGTCATACCATGGGAGTAGGAGCTGCAGTTGCGGCAAATTTCTTAAAAGCTCGTTTTGGAGATTGGATGAACCATAAAATTTATGGTTTTATTTCTGATGGTGGTGTACAAGAAGAAATATCGCAAGGTGCAGGTAGAATTGCTGGCCATTTAGGTTTAAGCAATTTTATTATGTTCTACGATTCTAATGATGTTCAACTTTCATCTAAAACAGATGAGGTTACTTCTGAGAATACAGCAATGAAGTACGAATCATGGGGGTGGAAAGTTGTTACTATCGACGGTCATGACCATGAGCAAATAAGAAAAGCACTTTCAGATGCTAACGCAGAAACTGAAAGGCCTACCTTGATTATTGGTAAAACGATAATGGGTAAAGGTTGCGTAACTACAGATGGTTCACCTTATGAAGGGTATACGGAACTGCACGGTAAGCCAATTGGCGATACAGGTGCAGATTATGAAAAAACCTTATTGAATTTAGGTGCCGATGTAGCGAATCCTTTTGATATCTATTCAAAAGTAGAAGAATACTATGAAGGCATTATTAATAAAAAGAAAGACGAAGCTCAGGCTAAGAAGAAAGAAATAGATGCATGGCGTTCAGAGAATGTTGAGCTTTCTGCAAAATTAGACGGATTCTTAGAAGGTAAATTACCTAATCTTGATTTTAGTTCTATTGAACAAAAAGATGGTCAGGCGACGCGTGCGGCTTCATCTAATGTTTTAGCGTATTTAGCACAGAACGTTGAGAACATGATTGTTTCTTCTGCCGATTTATCGAACAGTGATAAAACTGATGGTTTCTTAAAGAAAACTCACATTTTAAAGAAAGGTGATTTCTCCGGTGCTTTCTTACAAGCAGGTGTTGCAGAGTTAACAATGACGGCAATGGCTAACGGTATCGCGCTTCACGGTGGTGTTATTCCAGTAGTTGCAACGTTCTTCGTATTCTCCGATTATATGAAACCGGCAATACGTTTAAGTTGTATACAAGAACTACCGGTCAAATTTGTTTGGACACATGATGCCTTTAGAGTAGGTGAAGATGGACCAACCCACCAACCAATTGAGCAAGAAGCTCAAATACGTTTGTTAGAGAAATTGAAGAACCATAGCCATGAACAAAGTTTCGTTGCTTTGCGTCCTGCAGATTCTCAAGAGACCAATGTAGCTTGGAAAATGGCCATGGAAAATACAAAGACCCCAACCGGACTTATTTTGTCTAGACAGGGTATTAAAGATGTTCCTGCAAAAAGTGGTAACCGTTACGAAGAAGCTTTAGGAGCTGAAAAAGGTGGTTATTTAATACAAGAAGTTGCGGATCCAGATGTAATTTTAATTGCTAATGGTTCTGAGGTTGCAACTTTAGTCGCTGCAACCAAATTGTTAGAGGAAAAAGAAGGTCTTAAAGTAAATATAGCGTCTATACCATCAGAAGGTATTTTCAGACAACAATCTGAAGCATACCAAGAAAAGGTAATTCCGCCGAACAAACCAGTTTTCGGACTTACAGCAGGTTTGCCAGTAAACTTGGAAGGATTAGCAGGAGCTAACGGAAAAGTGTTCGGATTAGAGCATTTTGGATATTCTGCACCAGCAAGTGTATTGGATGAGAAATTCGGATTCACCGGAGATCAAGTGTATAAAGAAGTAATGGATTTTTTAAACTAAGTAATCATTTTTAAAATAGATAACAGATGAAATTTTTTATAGATACAGCAAATTTAGACGAGATTAAGGAAGCTCAAGATATGGGTATTTTAGATGGTGTAACTACCAATCCTTCCTTAATGGCAAAAGAAGGTATTACAGGTGCAGAAAACATTATGGCACATTACAAGAAAATTTGTGACCTTGTAGATGGTGATGTAAGTGCTGAGGTGATTTCTACCGATTTTGATGGTATGGTAGCAGAAGGCGAGAAGTTGGTTAAAATTAGCCCGCAGATTGTTATTAAAGTACCTATGATTAAAGAAGGTGTTAAGGCAATCAAGTATTTTTCAGATAAAGGATATAAAACTAACTGTACGTTGGTATTCTCTGTAGGTCAGGCATTATTGGCTGCAAAGGCAGGTGCAACGTATGTATCTCCTTTCATTGGTCGTTTAGATGATATCTCAACAGATGGTTTAGGTCTTATTGCAGATATTCGTTTGATCTATGATAACTACGGATATCAAACTCAAATTTTAGCGGCATCGGTACGTCACGTAATGCACATTATCGATTGTGCTAAACTTGGCTCAGATGTTATGACTGGTGGCTTAAGTTCAATTACTGGACTATTGAAACACCCATTAACTGATAGTGGTTTAGAGAAATTCTTAGCTGATTACAATAAAGGTAACTAAGCTTAAATTATTTTAGATTTTAGAAAAAGCATCACCAAAAAGGTGATGCTTTTTTTTGTGTTATATTAGTAATGATAAAAATGGAATAAACGTACCATGGTACGTTTAGCCAATTGTTGTAAACAATTATGAAAAAAATTATCCTATTATTAATTTTTCAGGTTTGTGCTACTAGTTTGATTGGACAGCATTGTGGAAAAACAAATGTTTCGGCTGAATTGGAACTGAAAATTAAAACAGATTCGATTTATAAAAATGATGTTAGATTTAGAACCGAGTATTATGTAAAGTTGACCAAGAGTATTCTTCCAAAATATTTCGGATTAAAGGAAAACATACAGCAAAAATTAAAACCTGAGGATAGCGCAATTTTGGAAAATATCACTACTTCCTATGAAAATAATCGGAGTGCATATCTTAGTGAGTTCCAAGAAACTCAATTTAAAGTATATCAAAATACTTTAGCGTATAGCAATTTGAATACTTTATTAATATTTGAAACTTTAAATGCTTTTCCCGATAGTTATGCACTTTTACTCAACAAATCTGCTTTAAACTCCAAAGCGAAGGAAAAAGATATTTTAGTTATTAATCAGTTGTATTCTAAATACAAGTCGATTTTAGCTGAAAATACTGATTGCATAACGGAAATGAAAAATGAAATATCAATAGCTAAATCTGAATTAAATATTGTTGATGTATTGCAAAATACTGGAAATGTAAGTCTTGATGAAAAGTCTAAAGCAGAATTGATGGACTTACTAATTTGGGCGAAAAAATAACTGTTTACAATAACTAAGCATATGGCGCGCCGATAGGCCAGCGCTATATGACTTGTTGACTGATTCGGGATATAGGATAAGGGGTAATACGAGAGGTTTGCCTGGACTTGGGCTTGGAAGAAGTTGGTTGTTA